>Ga0208546_1000023_pt1 | contig 87156 bp, 163 predicted proteins | sample DEB19_08_DNA_4_FD_184528 | JGI IMG/M metagenome (GOLD analysis project Ga0208546, IMG submission 184528) | Aqueous microbial communities from the Delaware River and Bay under freshwater to marine salinity gradient to study organic matter... | ecosystem: Environmental > Aquatic > Marine >...
ACAACAACCTCAAGTACCTTATGTTTCACAGCAACCCACAGTGACTCCAACAGTTCATGAGTCAAAACTGTTAAATAACTTTATCAAGAACAAACTTCTTCTCGATCTGGCTTATCTATAATGTCCATTAAAAAGTCCATATATGAGGAACTCATATTAGAATCCAATGATCGAGAAAGATCTATTGATCTTATCACTGGTGTAATTGCATTTGAATATTTTGAGGACATTTTCTCTCCCACGATCACGGCAAAAGCAAAGGTCGTGAATAACGGAAATGTCATTGCACCAAAAAATAATCCAGATGGAGATAAACAATCAATTTATAATGGTTTACCACTTAGAGGTGGTGAGAGATTATCATTAAAAATCGCAGGAAATTCATCAACAAATCCAGGACTCAATTTTTCAAAGAGTTCCGATGATTATTTTTATGTTTCGAGTATTACAGATGTAATTTCCGAAACAAATCGAGAGTCTTTTACTCTTCATTTTGTTTCAAGAGAAGCAATCACAAACGAAACAACCAGAATATCTAATAAATTTCCAACATCACTTAAGATTAGTGATTCTGTAGAAAAAATACTCAAAGATAATTTAAAAACATCTAAGATTGGAACAATTGACAAATCCTCAAACAAATATGGATTTATTGGAAATCTTAGAAAACCATTTACAGTTCTAATTTGGTTGGCATCAAAGGCAGTCCCAGAAAGTTCTGGTAGCGCAACCGCAGGATTTTTATTTTATCAAACACAAGATGGATTTCAGTTCAGATCACTTGATGAACTGATGCTACAAAAACCCAAGGCGGAGTACATCTATACTGAATCTCAAGAAACATATAATGATGATGATAAAAAAATGAATAATGATTTCCGTATTCTTAATTATTATACAGAAAAAAATCAGAATCTAATTGAAAAACTGAGACTTGGAACTTATGCAAGTCATCGCATGTTTTTCAATCCTTTGAATTTCAACTTCTCAAAACCTGAAGAAGGTGTATTTAAACAATCTGATTATTCATCAAAGGCAAAAAATATGGGAGGGAACCTAGAACTTCCGCCAATTTCAGAAGGATCTGATAAGTCTCTTGGTGATGTCCCGTCAAGAATTATCACGGCAGTTCTGGATATTGGAACCATGGAACAGGATGCATCAAAAGATGTAAATTCAGATCCAAGTCTTCATCAGTCTCAATCCTTGATGAGATACAATACAATGTTTACCCAATCATTAAATGTCGTTGTACCTTCAAATACAAATCTAAAAGCGGGTGATGTAATCGAATGTAAATTCCCAAAGATTTCTCAATCTAATGCAAAAGAATTTGATAGAGAAACAAGTGGTCTATATATGATTAAGGAGTTATGTCATCATTTTGATACCGAAAGATCATATACTTCAATGAAATTGATTCGTGATACTTTTGGAATCAATGTAGAAGAAAGGAAATCATAAATGTTAGATCAATCATTACTACAGAGTCATTTTATTGGTAGAGACGGATTTAGATGGTGGATTGGGCAAATTCCACCACTGTCTTCTATGGGAAAACAAGTTGAAGGAGGTGGATGGGGGAATCGCTTTAAAGTTAGAATTTTAGGTTATCATCCTTATAGTGAAGTAGAACTTCCAAATGAAGATCTTCCTTGGGCACAATGTTTGATTCCAACAACTGCAGGATCTGGTGCCGCAAATGTTGCAACTGGAGTTCAACTACAACAAGGTGATATTGTTCTGGGATTTTTCTTAGATGGAGATAACGCTCAGATTCCCGTAATTCTTGCAACTTTTGGAAGAACAGATCAGGTTCCATCAACATCTTATAAATCACCTTTTGAAGGATTTACTGGATATTCTTCTACTGTCAATAAAAATAATTTATTGAATCCAAAAGATGGTGCTGCATCAGAATCAAATGAAGTCAAAGAAAATTCAAATCGTTCTCCTCAAAGTGTAACTCCTGAACAGGCACAGCAAAATTTAAATGTATCTGAAAATAGTGCAATAGGAGATAAAATCCCTCTTGCAAATACGGTTAAAAATACTCAGATTGATAAAATTAAAAGTATCATTCAAAATTTTCTTAAAAAAATTAAAAGACTACAGGGTGATACTGAAAGAATTAACGCAGAAATTAGAAAAGTTGCAGATAAAATAGTTAGTATTTGCAATGACTTTATTGGTGGAATTTTTAATTTTCTTAAGGAAAAACTTATTATTCTGTTAAAAAAGGGATTAAATTTATTGTATAAACTTGTATATTCCCAGGTACTCGCTGCAACAGGAAATCCAGTAGTGGCACATGAGGCAGGTGTTCTTGCACAAAAAGCAATGGTAATTCCTGTAAAATTATTAGAAGATGCATTTTCTTGTATTGCTGGTAAAGCGATTGATATGCTTAAGAGTATTGTTGTAGAAATGCTTCAATCTGTAATTAATAATGTGGATCGTTTTGTGAGTTGTGCTGCTGATCAATTTGCAGGATCTTTATTAAACTCAATTATTGGAGTTCTTGAGAATTTAATGAGTGGTCCTTTAGATATGGTATCTAAGTTACTTCAATTCTTTTCTGATTTTAATGTTGGAAATTTAATGAGAGAGGCAATTGGAATATTTTCTGAATTTGGAATTGGATTTTCTTGTAATCAAAATTTTGATAAATTTGAAAGTCTTGTTAATGAATGGACAGTTGGAAATGGGGCATCTGGATCAACATCAACTTTAGCAAGTTCCATGATGAATACATATCAATCAATTCAAAATATTACTGATATTGTAAATTCTGGGGTTGATATTAAATCAGTTCAACAATGCTTCACCGATACCTTGCAGTTTGCAAGTCCACCAATAATCAATATTTTTGGTGGTGGAATTGGATCGGGTTGTACGGCAATTCCAATTTTTGGAAATCTTATAAAAAATTCAGATGGAATTATAACAGCAAGTGTTATTGGAGTTCAGGTAACTAATTCTGGTTCTGGATACACCTTTCCACCATTTGTTGAAATTGTAGATGATAATGATCAGGGATATGGTGCGGTTGCCAGATCAATTATAAATGAGAAAGGTGAAGTAACTTCGATTTACATTGTTTCTGAGGGTGAAAATTATTCTGTTGGAAATGTTGAAAATTATTCTGTTCTTAATGTATTAGTTGAAAATGGTGGAAGTGGATATAAGGATGCTATTGTGACTGATAATGTTGGAAATACTTATCAGTCACAAATTGTCGATGGTAGAATCTATCAGGTTACTCCCCTAAATAATATTATAGATACTCTTCCAGTTCTTACGGTCACATCAAATACTGGAAGTGGAGCAATTCTTCGTCCACTTTTAGGATCTCCAAAAATTTCTGAAACCATTCAAACATCTATAGATTGTCCAATATAAAATGGCAGAAAGAACTAAAAATATATTCAAAAGACAACTAATCAGTTTCAATCCAAACTTTAGAATTGATACTGCAAGTCCTCAAATGGGATTAAATGGAACTGATGTCTATAAAATTTATGGTGTAACAGATAGTGGTGATAATCAATCTTCTATTTCATTGAGTAGTGGTGGATTGATGAGCATTTATAATGATCATTCTCTTCAGATTTCAGGTGGAACAAAAAATGAAGAGGGAAGAGAAGATATTGTCATTATCGGTAATAATGGAAATGTATCGATATCTGCAAATGGTATGGTGAGAATTTATGCAACAAATATTATGATTGAGTCAGAAGAAGATATACATTTTAAGGCAGGTAGAAATATTAATATCAAATCTGGTTCTGGTCGTATTATGATAGATGGTCAGAGTATTGATGTGAAAGGGACGAGTGGAAATCTGCCATATTTACTTGGAAAAGGATTTACAAAGCAAATTTTTGAGGGTAGTTTTATTGGCATAGATTTAATTGATAATTTAATTGGTGATGTTATGGGTACAGTTGTTAATGCGGTTGTCGATGCAGTAACATAAGATGACAGAAATTAAGTATTACGGATTAGATTCTCATTTCAATGGAAATGCAACATTCAATAAAGATGTTAATATCAATGGCAATCTAAATTATGATTCTTTGACGATTAGAAATTTAACCGTTAAAGAACAATCAAATCTTGCAATTACTACGATAACAAGTTTATCAACACAAAACCTAAATGTTTCTGGAGTTGCAACAGCATTTGGTGGATTTATAAGTGTTGCTAATACTACTCCAATAACAATTTCATTGAGTGGAAATAGAGTCATGCTTAGTGCCGTTGGTATTGGATCAACTTCTTTCATACTCGCTTGACAAGGACGGCAAGACCCCCTATAATATCCAAGTAACGAACGGGCGATCCGAATGAATGTGAAAGAAGAATGTGTACTAGGAATCGTAATTGATGTATGCTCCCGATCTTTTCTTCTTCTAAGTGATCAAGGAAATGAGCGTATGGTAGAATGTGAAACTGTGGGTGAGTTTATGAATGTCCTTGAAGTTGTGACTGCAAATCTTGATCCTGAGCAAATTGAATACGCAGACCTTGCGGTTTCAGGCAATTGATGCTATAATATAAATATCGGAAATGGAAGTTTTCACAGTGGAAGAGTTTCAAGAAAGGTTTAATGAACTTATGGAACGAGTTGAAAATGGAGAAAGTTTAGGCATCATCAACGAAGATGGGCAGGCAGCAGTAATGATGCCTATAGATGATGAACTTATACGAATACACACTGAGTTAAACAACGAAGCACCTTGACAAAGAGTTCCAAATCCTCTATAATTGATTTGGGTTTATGGTCGTCAGAACAGGTGTTCAGAGGGGTCTTATAAACCCTTTGCCCCAGATTAGGGCCTTTGGCAGGGTTCGATACCCTGGGCGACTATTGCTATTCTTTATTTGCGAATAGCGAATGTAGGTCGTATAGTAATCTGTTCGAATTCAGCGGTTCCATAAATCGCCGAAGGTAGATTAGATTCCCACTGCGACCACTTGACTGTTAGAACTCTATGAGTTATTATGGTCTTATCGTCGGTATGGTGGAATCGGTAGACACACCAGACTTATGAAAATTGAGCCTCATTTAGGAAACTTTATGAGTGTAATTCCTCAAATTCGGTGAAACCTGTAAAATGGCAATACCGAGCGAAGTTGCAAGACAGTTGGAAAGACAACGGCTACCCAATGTGCTTCTAGAGAGGGTTGAAATTATCTAGAAAATGCAAAACGTGTAGAGACTAGACGGGGAACACCTAAACCGAAAGGTATGGTGAAGGTATAGTCCAGACCACAAACCGAAAGGGTAGTGAAAACTATAGTGGTACGAAAATCTGTTGGGCATTGCCCGTGGGAGTTCAAGTCTCCCTACCGACATCAAAATAAATATAAGATATTGGGCACCCCCCTATGTCTTATCGTATCGACTCCGCATACTGCTGGTACAATGACGGCAGTATGATTGTGAAAATGTACTTTATCAATAGTTTTCCATTTACCTTCGATGAACTACCTGATGGTCACTTATACGACCAAGACTTATGTAGAGAAGCAGATAAAAATCGTACATTTGAACCAGAAGACATCTACAAATCCTCATCGTATCTAATCGAAGAAGAAGTACATCCCTGTTTTTTCAATGTAGAAATAGAAAATCCGAAAGATTTACCAGAAGATCTTGAAGTCTATTACGAATAAATAAATCATAATAGGTATGTTACAAATAAAAAATGTCCCTGAACAAATTAGAGAATTTTATTCGTTCAACTGACGGTCGTATAATCTTTGTAAATCCCAGCGATATTAACTCCACTGATGCAATCACGAATGATGGTACAAGTTTAATTTCACCATTCAAAACAATTCAAAGAGCACTTTTAGAATCTGCAAGGTTCTCATATCAGAAAGGTAATGATAATGATTTGACAGAGAAAACAACGATTCTTCTCTTTCCTGGTGAACATACCATTGATAATAGACCAGGTTTTGCAATTTATAATAATAGTGGAGCAAAGGCAGTATCCAGAAGTGGAAGCGAATCCATTGCATCTTCTGTATTTTCTCTTCAATTAGATTCAGTTTTCGATCTCAATCAAGAAGATAATATTCTCTATAAGTTCAATAGTTATTATGGTGGAGTTGTTGTACCCAGAGGAACATCTGTAGTTAGTCTTGATCTTCGTAAAACAAAGATTCGACCAAAATATGTTCCGAACCCAACTGACTCCACTGTACCAAAATCCGCCATTTTTAGAATTACTGGTGCTTGTTATTTTTGGCAGTTTTCATTATTTGATGCAGATCCTTCAGGTACTGTTTATACGAATCCAAATAGTTTTACTACAACATATCAATCAACACCTAATTTTTCTCATCATAAACTCACTTGCTTTGAATTTTGTGATGGTGTAAATGATATTACATTGCCATTTAATGGAGGAACCTCAACAGATTTAACCGATCTTGATATGTATTATGCAAAGGTATCAAATGCCTTTAATGCATATCGAGATATTGACCAAAAGTTTCCAAGTTCTCCTGGAGGATTTGCAAAACAAAGACCAGAATGGGAAATTGTTGGGGCATTTGCATCTGATTCTATAAAAATTTCAAGTATTATTTCGGGTAATGGTGCAACAGCATCATCAGTGGTTACCGTAACCACGAGTAAACCTCACGAACTTAATTCAGGAACTCCGATTAAAATTAAAGGAGTGAGTGGATCTGGAGTAACACAACCTTACAACATCTCAACACAAGTTCAAAATGTAATATCCTCAACAGTATTCACCTATCTTCTTCCTGGAGTTTCATCTTATCCAACACTAAATGCAAGTCCAAGTGCTTCAGCGGCAACTGTAACCATAGAAACAGATACCGTAAATGGTGCATCGCCCTATATTTTTAACTGTTCTCTTCGTTCTGTATGGGGGATGAATGGTCTTCATGCAGATGGAAGTAAGGCATCTGGATTTAGAAGTACCGTTGTTGCACAATTTACGGCAGTATCACTTCAAAAGGATGACAGGGCATTTGTTAAATACAATAAGTTAACAAGATCCTATGAAAGTGTAAGTCCAATTACTGCAGTATATGGATCTGATTTAACAACTGGATCATCTCAAACTGATTCCACGAAGATTTACCATTTAGATCCTGATGCAATTTATCGTCAGGGTTGGGAAACAAGTCATATTAAGATTTCAAATGATGCATTCATCCAAATTGTTTCCGTTTTTGCAATTGGATTCAATAAACATTTTGATGCCGAATCTGGCGCCGATGCATCTATTACTAACTCAAACTCAAACTTTGGTCAAATATCATTAAACTCAAGTGGATTTAAAAAAGATTCATTTGATAAGGACGATAGAGGATATATAACCGCAATCATACCACCGAGAGCAGTAATATCTACAACAGAAGATAATATTGAATGGTTATCAATTGATGTTGGTCTTACAACTTCAGTTGGAATTTCAAGTCATTTATATCTTTCTGGATTTAGTGCTCAAGACTCTTCACCCTCTTCCACTACTCAAGGATATAGAATCGGTGCCAGATTAAATGATAAATTATATCTCACAAATGATGGAACAACATATTCGGCATCCATTTACATGTGTGATAATGTAATTTCATCAACTGGATTTACCACCGCACTTGGAACAACAAGTTCAGTTAAATCTTATGATGTCATTTCCGGACCTACATCAAATTCATTCACAATTGGTTCAAATACTCTGATTACAGGGGAAAAGGTTAAAATTGTAAGTGATGATGGTGACTTACCAGAAAATATTACAGAACACGAGACATATTATGTAATTAATAATGGTGATAATAATACAATTAAACTTGCAACATCTTTTACAAACGCAACTACAAATCAAGAACTTACGGTTTATGGTGGGACCAATCTTCATATTCTGAGTCGCGTTTCTGATAAAACATCAGGAGAATATGGATCTCCAATTCAATATAATCCAACAAAAGGGTGGTTTATTCATACAAATGCAAATAATGAAATTTATAATGCTTTAGCATCTGGAGGAACCTCAGTATTTGGAACTTCCACGGATCTTGTTTATGTAAAAAGAATTTCCGATGAAAGAAGTCTTGATGAAAAACTTTATAAATTCAGAGTCGTTATTCCAAAAGAACTTTCAAATGCCAAAGATCCAGAGTCAGGATTTGTAATTCAAGAATCGAAATCTACTGGTGCTAGAAGTTCCAGTGATTTTACAACAGTTTCAATTGCCAGTACTGATTATGATTTCAATCGAAATCTTAGATTAATTTCAAATTGTTCTGTCTCATCAAATACTGTAACAATAGTTTGCGAACTTCCTCATAATCTTCAGATTGGCGATTATGTGAATATTAAAAATGTTAAGTCCTCAACAAATTCAACTGGAACATTTAATGTTGGATATAATGGTAGATTTGAAGTAACAGATATTACAGATTCTTATACATTCAAATATTCCACAACGGATGTTATTGGTGATATTCACAATGTAGGAACATTCACAGATACAACTTCAACGAGAGATGAAAATCTTCCAAGATTCGAAAGAAATGATTGGAAGTCAAATCTTTATGTTTATCGCAACGAGATTATTTCTCCATACATCTATAATCAACAAGATGGAATTTATCATCTTTATGTGCTCAATGCAAATAATAAAATCTCTGAAGAATTTACAAATCTCAAATACAGTCAACTTCCAGTTGATCTCTACCCACAATTAGACCGTGATAATGTTGAATCAAATCCTTATACGGCAAAAACTTATGCAAAACGATTCCCAATCGGTGCTGTAGTTACAAATGATCTTAAAAAGAGTATCACAAGAGAATCCACTGATCTTGCATTTAAAACTATTGGAATTGGTCTTACTATTTCTTCTGTGGTATCCACTTCTGGTATTGCGACTATTACTTTCTCAAGAAATCATAATCTTGCAGGAATTTCAACAGGAACCGTAAGTGCATCTGGAGCATCTTATAATAATGGAACTTATTATAATGTTAAACTACTAAATGGATCTCAAACCGGATCATGGAGCGGTGCAACAGCAAAGGTTGTTGTATCTGGTAATGCCGTCACTTCGGCAACAGTTATGTCTCCTGGTTCTGGATATTCTGCAGGAAATCTTTATTTTGACCAAACTGTAATTGGTGCGGGTAATGGTAATGCGAGATTTAATATTACTTCTACTGGTATTTCAAATAATATTGGAGATGTTGTTCAATTCACTGGAGATGGAACAAAATCTGATGGGCATTATCGAATTACTTCAATACCTGCGGCAAATCAAATTTCAATTGCTAAAACTTCAGGTGATTCCACAGTTTCAACAACTCAATATGCATTTATTGTAAGTCCTTCGATTCAAATTAGTGGTTCTCCAACATATAGTGCAACAACTGGTATTACGACTTTTACAACATCATCCGCTCATGGTTTACTTGCGGGCAATAGATTTACCGTTATAGATTCTTCCAATAATAATCTTGGAAATTATTTGGTAAAAGATAAACTTTCTTATAATAGTTTTACATCTATTACAAATACATCTCTAAGTGCTTCTGGTGGTTATATTCTCAAACATGGTCTTTCTTCAAATGATGGAATTTCTGATATAAGAGGAGAGAACTTTGGATCTCGTGGAGTTGTATTCTATCAAGATAATTTTGTTCTTGGGTCAGCAATCACAACAGAAACAACCCTGAGTATTGCAAATGCATCTCGACTTTCTGTTGGTTCTTATATTCAAATTGATAATGAAATCATGAGAGTTACAAGTGGTAATAATACCACTTCTGTAACAGTAATTCGTGGATCTCTTGGTACTCGTCGAGAAAATCATGAGTCTAATTCACTGATTCGTGAAATTAACCCAATTGCTGTTGATTTTCATAGACCTTCTATTCTAAGAGCATCTGGGCATACATTTGAATATCTTGGATATGGTCCTGGTAACTATTCAACTGGACTACCTCAGGTTCAGATTAAAACTTTAAATGATCAAGAAAACTTCCTGGCAAACTCTCAGGAGCGTTCTGGAGGCGTTGTTGCCTATAATGGTCTCAATAATAATGGAGATCTCTTCAACGGAAACACGAAGACCTCAGCGACCAGTGGTGAAGTTGTTTCTTATGATATTCCCAAACCAACCGTAACTGGAGAAGACCCAAATAAACTTAGTGTTGTATTTGATGAGGTCACCGTAAAAGAAAGACTCTTAGTTGAGGGAGGGACTTCTGGTGCAGTTCTTTCTCAATTTAATGGTCCGGTCACTTTTAATAAAGAAATCAGATCAAAGGCACAATCAACATTTAGTGGTAAAGTTAGAATTGCAAATACTTCTTCAGATTCATTGATTGTGTCTGCGGGATCAGTTTTCAATGGAGAGGTTGTTTTAAATACTGGAATTGTTCCTGATGAAGATGAGGGTGCATATCTCGGAACAGCATCTAAACCATTCAGTGATGCTCATATTGGTGAAGTTAGAATTGCTCAGACTGATGATAACACTATTGATACTGCAACTGGCGATTTAAAACTTAATGCTACATCGGGAAGTCTTGTTGCAATACAAACCAATACTACAATTAGTGGTATTCTAAGTGTTACAGATGATATTACGGCATTCTGGACTTCAGATCAAAGATTAAAAGATAATATTGTATCAATTCAAGATCCTCTCTCAAAAGTACTCTCAATTAGTGGGAATACATTTGATTGGAATGAAAAATCTAATAAATCTGGTCATGATGTTGGAGTTATTGCTCAAGAAATTCTTGAAATACTTCCGGAAGCAGTTACAACTAGAGATAATGGATACTTGGCGGTTGATTACCATAAAATTGTCCCTCTTCTTGTAGAGGCAATTAAAGAACTTTCAGATAAGGTTGAAAAACTTGAGAAGAACTTTGAAGATAAATAACTAAAAACCATGTAAGATGTCAAATAATTATAGAAAGGCATTTAACCTTAGAAATGGTGTTCAGATTGATGATGATAATTTTATTGTAAATCCTAATGGGTTGGTTGGAATTGGAACGTCAATTCCAACTGAATTTTTAGATGTTAGGGGTAATGTAAAAGTCGTTGGTCTTGTAACAACGAATAATTTATATGCTGGAGTTGCGACAGTAGGATTTTTAACCGCCACACAAGGATTGTCGGTTTCTGGAGTAGTCACTGCGACATCTTTTTCTGGAAGTGCTTCTGGACTAACTGATATTTACGCAATTGCGGTTGATGGGTGGTATATAAACAGTGGAAATTCTACCATTTCAACTTCTTTTAGTGTTGGTATAGGAACTACGATTCCAAGAGGAAATTTACAAGTTGGAACTGGAGTTACAATTAACTCAACTGGAAATGCATCGTATTCTGGAATTATAACTGCAGCAAGTTTCAGTGGTTCTGGTGCAGATCTCACTGCTCTTAATGCTTCACAATTGACTGGAACAATTAATAATTCAAGATTACCATCAAACATTAATGTTTCTGGTATTATTACTGCATCATCGGGATTTGTTGGTAATTTAACTGGCATTGCATCGACTGCACATTCGATCACAACTTCTGCAAATATAACAGTTAATTCGATCAATAGTGGATTTTCAACAACTGGAGTATCAACAGTATTTACAACCTCTCATGTTGGAACTGGTGGAACTGCATTTGCTGCCCTTAATTCTGGGAGAATTGGTATTGGAACGGCATTACCAACATCAGAATTACAAATTAGAAAATCCTCTGGATCACTCTTAGAAGTTATTTCTGATAGTGGGCAATCAAGAATCAGTATTGGGCAGTCTGTTGGTGTTGGTAGAAGTACCGCAGTTTTAAGATTTGGAAATGCATCAAAAACTTTTGATATTATTAATAATGATACTGGAAATATTAATTTATATTTACATGCAGACACGACTGTTGTAGGAATTGATACTGGTAAGTTTAGATGGATTTATGGTCAAACTAATAATGAATTGATGACTTTAAATTATGATGGGACTTTAACTGCAACTGGAAATGTATTTTTAGGATCCTCAGGTATTAGTTCGGTTACAGTTCAAGATAATTTGTATGTAAAAAGTGATTTATTTGTAGATGGAACTTTATCTGCAAATATCGATTATCCAGATATTATTTCTAATACTAATTTAAATAATAATTCCGGAATTACCACATTACAAAAATTAAACGTAACTTCAAATATTGGAATTAATAGTTCTAATCCTTCTGTCGGATTAGACGCTAAAACTTCTACCGCTCTATTCAATAGTATTGGAATTAACACGACAATTATTGGCCAAGAACAATTTGCGTGTAATGGGTTTGCGAGATTCCAATCAATTGGAATTGGAACAACTGCCCTTTATGAAGGTGATGAGCAAACAGGATCTTTTCAACTTCATAATAATTCGTTTCGCATTTTTAATGGAACTTTAGTATTAACCAATAGTGCAGGATCTGGAATTGGATTTGGAACTTATTCCCCAAGATCAATACTTGATTTTGGATTAGTTGGTAGTGCAACTTCTTTAGCTTATTTTATCCCACCGACTGTAAGTAATGCTGGTAGAGAAACATTTTATAATGTTTCTGGATTGACTACTTCCCCCGGAGCAATTATTTTTAATTCTAGTATCAATAAGCATCAGGCGTTTGATGGAACTAATTGGCACGATCTTTACTAATATAAAAATATGGCAGTAACTATTTCCTATAACAAAGGATCTGGAAAATTTTATGATGTCCCAAGTAAATCAATTCCGATTTCATTTTCCTCCTTAAGAAATAATTTTAAAGAAGAAAATTCTGGTCAGATTAAAGCTTCAGAATTACTAAGAAATGCAAGTAACGCCGAATCAAATCCGATAGTTCCAAATTCTACTGAAAATTCCACTATCTCATCATTACAAAATTGGAAAGTATCTCAATTTTATGGTGGAAAAGTTAAATATTATGACATTATACAGTCTGGAACAAATGATAATGCATCTGATAACACCAAAAATGGAATTGATATATCTTCACAATCTTGGAATTCAAATTTAAATAAAAATGTCAAAAAAGTATTTTATGTCGATGGCACAATAGGATCCATAACTGCCACGAAATTTGCAGCATATTTTGATACTGAAGCATATAATTTTCAAATTCATTTGAGAAATGGTGGTCAAATTTTAGGTGCAGGCGGGGCAAGAAATTCTGGGGTGGGGGGTAATGCTTTATATGTAAATTCTATTGGATCTGGAGAAACTGCAAAAATTATTATAACATTAGATGAGGGTTCATCAATTAAATCTGGTGGTGGTGGAGGTGCTAGAGGTGCGGATGGTTGGACTGGTCCTAATGGACCTTGTTGGGTAAGAAGAACATATACTACAGGATCTAATTGTAACTGTGAATGGTATCCGAGTTGTGGAAATCCAGATAATCCTATTACAATTAATAATGTAACTTATAATTCTCGTGATGCAAGGAAAATAGGAGGAAATAACAGTAATGGCGGATGTGCTTGTTTTATTTGGTGTCGTAAAACTTGCATTAGTAAAACTGAGTGTGAAGTTTATGATCCAGTGAATATAGTTGGAGGTCCTGGTGGAACTGGTGGTAATGGTGGGTTAGGGCAAGGTTATAATCAAACAAGGTCAGATTCAATTATAACACTGGATGCAACAAATGGTCCAACATCAGGAACTCTTGCAAGTTGTCCTACTTATGCAACAACTGGCGAGAATGGAAAAAAAGGTGGCAATGGTGCAGATTGGGCAAAACAAGGTGGAGGAACTACAAGAAATGATATTCAATCTATGTTAAATGCATATTACGTTGGACCTGCTTCTGCCTATTATGGTTCTGATGGTGGTAGTCCTGGAAGAGCAGTCACTGGATCTAATTATCAAATCAGTGGAAGAACCGATTTAATATTAGGCGCTAAATAAACCAGTTATTTTTTAATTTATTCATGGAAAAAAAATATCCTTCTTTGATTGAACAAGGTAAAAATTTATCTAAATTTACTTTAGATGTAATTAAACACCTTAATAACACAGAAGGAAAAAACTTATTTGCAGACGACAATCTTTTTAACGAAAGGATGGAGATATGTAAAAAGTGTGACAAATATGATTCAGAACAACAAAGATGTTTTGAATGTGGATGTTTTTTAGAGACTAAAGCAAGAATTATCCTTGATAGTTGTCCACTGAACAAATGGACAGAATCATTAGATGGTTGGGAAAAGGCATTTGAAGAAATGGTGATTGAAATAGAAGAAAATAATAAAGAGACTTGACATAAGTGCTCTAATACTGCTAGACTACCTTTGTCTCCTTTGAAGATGAGAGTTTAAGCTTATATAAGACACTTTAAGAACTGTCCACTTCATCCCCGAAAAGGGGATTTTTTATTGCTATAATATCAGGACAGTCAACCAAAGACCATGATTCAACTTCGTCCTCACCAACAGAATGCCATTGATAAGATGAAGAAGTACTCTAAGGGTATTATCTGTGCAGTCACAGGTGCAGGTAAGACTCTGATTGGAATTTACGACTCTATCAAACAATTTGAACAGTATCAGAATCAAACTATTGTTGTAGTTTCACCAAGATTGATGCTTGCTAATCAGTTGTGTTCTGAATATATGGAGCACATTACCAATGCATCTGTATTTCATTGTCATAGTGGTGATACTTCTTATGAATCATCTACGAATGTAAAAATCATTCGTAATTGGATTGAGAATACATCTGGACATAAGATTATCTTTACAACTTATCATTCACTTCATCGTTTGATTGAGGCAGATATCATGATTGATACTGTTCATATGGATGAGGCACATAATTCTGTTCGTAAGGACTTTTTTCCGTATGTAGAAAAATTGTCAGAGATTTCCAATCGTTTCTACTCTTATACTGCAACTCCTAAGTATTCTACGAATCAAAAACCAGGAATGAATTGGAGTCATGTATATGGTCAGATGATTGTGAATATTTCTGGATCCGACATGGTATCTCATGGTTTTATTGTTTCACCTAAGATCACAACAAAACAGATTGATTCAATTCGTGATAAGGAATTTGCCGCAGAGCGTGATTGTATGACTCTTCTGGATACGATTCTGAATGAGGATAATATGCAGAAGGTTCTTGTGGCAGCACCAAACACTAAGGTATTGATTCGAATGCTTGCAGAAACAGATTTTATGACCGAAGTGCAATCTTATGGTTATGATGTTCTGTGGGTGACATCAAAGTATGGTGCATTCATTAACAATCGTAAGGTGAATCGTGAAGAGTTCATGAATACTCTGAAAGTATATGGTGCAGATCCAGAAAAGAAATTTATTATTCTTCATTATTCGATCCTATCAGAGGGTATTGATTGCCCAGGATTGACCTCCTGTGTGCTCATGAGGAACCTCGACATCACGTCTATGGCGCAGACTATTGGGCGGGTGATTCGCCTCCATCCAGACGATTCTAGGCGCCTCTCAGAGGGTTCTCTGACTCCTGGACAGTTGGACAACTATCACAAACCTCATGGATTCATTCATGTTCCCGTGTATAATAACACTGGTATCTCAACTGCCCGACGACTTCAAAGTGTCTCTGACACGATTTTTGTTCAGGGTCAACCTGTAGTTTCTACCATTACTAAGTGAGTTTATTATGAAACATCGTGTAACATGCATGGTAAGTGGACAGACATTCTATGTGGAATGTTATGCTCGGGATCGCCAAGAAGCGATTCGGGTTGCTCTTGCTCAATATCCAAATGCCCGAGTAATGTCCTCTACGATTGTATTTTAATGAACATTCAAAATGAAACTCTATTGAATCCTACTCCAGGAGATCCAAACGGATTTGTGAGTAAGGATATGGAATGGGCGGCAATTCCTTGTGGTAATAAGTATATTATCGTCTATAAGGGACAACAGGTCCATACCGCAAACAATTATAAGACGGCAAAATCTTATATTGATAAGCAAATCAAGATATCAAGAAAGAAGGCAACAACAAATTTGGAAAAATTTTTATGAGTCAAACATTTAAATGTACATCTGATACTCCTTATGATAGACACAACTACGAAGTTGTACTGAAAAATGGTAAAAAGTTATTTTTCAATGATTGGGAGGACGCTCAGGGATATTGGTTCGTGAATTCTCAAATTCCAGATTTTTTGGATTTTATTATTGTTAAAGATAAGAAAAAAATAAAGAGTGAAGGATTTGCACGATAAATATTTTTATACATAGGGAACAGTCCTATGGGAACTCTACTTCTCACAACAATTCTATCCTGCAAACAGGTCATAGAAATTTCAAATCGTCTGATTGATATTTCATTATTAAGTCCAAAACAAAAAATGGAAATTATCAATGAACTTCGTAAGACGGTTCCTTCTTGCCCGTTGATTATCAAACCAAATAATTTAAAACAATGAATGCTTCTTATATCTACTTTATCATCTTCTTTTGTATTGGTTATTTGATTCTTACAGATTCTTCAATTGCAAGAGGATTTTATCTATTGACTCAATTAGTACAAGTTCAATATGAGAAGGTAAAGTGGTGGGCACTTCATTCACCAAGTAACTTTATTGTTCGTTGGTTAATTCATAGAAGATCTATGAGACTTGCCGAAGAATTAATGAAAGAATTTGACGAAAAGAACAAAAAGGATTAAAATAGTAAAGTAATTGAGGATCGGATTATGTCCAGAACCTGGCGCAAAATTGATTACATTGGTAAGTGTGCTCTTCGACATCCTAAAACATCAAACGAACGAAAGCACTTGATTGGAATTCTTCAGGATAATCAGTATGAGGACTATCAAATTTCGGGGTTGAATCATCTTCATCATCGTCTTACCAATTGTCCGACTGCGAATTATGATCGTGTGGTTTCAGGATATCTACAAGAAGATTATAAAATGATCTGAACCACTTCCCAAACCGTCACAGACCCTCTTGACTTTTGCTCAAGAGGGTTTTATAGTATGAGTATTCAAACAACTTCAAATGACTTTCACTGCGAAAATCAAAATTCAATACACCTCCAAGTGGGATTCTAAAGGTGGTATCTATGATAACGAAGAACTACCTGCTGAGAATGTTATCTTTGAGGTTCCTGCAGAAGACCTGAATACGGTTCAACTCTTCAAACTGTTTCATAACTTTATGCTTGCGATCGGGCATAATCAACGAGGAATTGATAAGGGTGCAATGTCTCTTGTCTTCAATGAAATGCGTGATATTGAAGATATGCGTAAGGTTGCAGAGGAGTATGACCTCAAATTGCAAGAAGACCTTTCTGTGGATGAAAAGTGGAACGAACAGAATAAGGTTGAACCCAATCACTGGGAACATCGGTATTGGGAACTTCGTAGTAGCACTGGAAGACAAATCACTGATTTGAAAGCAAAACTTTCACGAGCATTAAATCCGAATAATCCTAATTATACAGAATCTGAAATTGAAGCAATGTGTGATGCTGCCGAAAAGGAAGAACTGCGAAAGAAACTTGAGAAAGCAAGTGTAGTGTGTTTTGATTGTGGTAAAAAATATGGAGAATATCACGATGGAGTATCATCGGTCTGGGAAGGAAAATGTAATGTTTGTGGTGAAACCAAAAGCATTACCGAAAGTAGGGATTTTAACTATCTTATGAAAGGCATTCGGGAGTTGGGTTGATGAAAGTAAACACTTATGTGATAATGGAACGAGCAGTAGAAGAAGGTACTCGTCTGGGTTATAGGAGAGCATTCAAGCATAATGAAAATCCAACAGAAGGTGCAATCGTGGATGCAATTACAGAAGCAATTATGTTGAGTGTGAGTGAAGTATTTGTATTTCAAGAACAAGGAGATAGTTATTCGTGAAAATTCTTGATTGCACTAAAAAAGAAGATTATGGAGTGAATTATGTATTCACTCTACTCAAAGGTAAAAGACGGTCATTTCTTCAACTTGATTTGGGTTGGAATGAATATCCTTCTGGTGTTTATCTTCAAATTGCCTTTGGAAATAATCGGTTGATTGATATTCTGTTCTGGTGCTGGAAATTTTCTTTTGCATTAGAATTGTTAGGATTTACTTGGGTAAGATGGGATGAGTGAAGATATGCCGTGGGTTCTTGGATTGACTGATGAAGAAGTCCAAGAACTCCGTAAGAATAAGCAACAACTCACCGAGTATGGTAAAGAAAAACTGAGAAAACTTATGAATAACGAACCTACACAAAATGTAATTACTGCAAAAGTATCCAAAGAAGATTATCAAAAAGTTTTGGATGCTGCTAAACAAGGTATTGAAAAATACAAACCAGCAATAGAGGAACTTGCAAAAGATGACTGAAAACTATCCTGATTATATGTTTGAAGAGGCAGCACGTAGAGAAGAATACAATAGAATATGGGCAGCAATAGATAAATTTATAAAATTATCTGACGAAAAATTTTTGGATGCTGCGAAAGAAGAGAAAGTTCTAAACATCGCAAAAAACATTATGGAGGAAAACAAAGAAGCATTCCAACATCTTGCTGCGATTGAAAGAAAGGAACTTGCAGAAAAAGATTTTGAAGACCTCACCAGAGAGCAAAAGATTCAACTTGCTCTGGAAGAGATTGATTGGATTGTGATTGGTGGTCAAGATGGTCAAGAGTTTTATGGTTCTATTCAGTTTCTTCGTAAAGTATTGAGGAGTTTGAAATGACTTATAAACTCAACCCAGAAGCAAAATCTTTCAGTTATACTCGTGAAGAATTATTTCAATGCGTAAAAAAGATTGTTGCCCATCCTCACACACATCTAACATCTCATGATGAAGCAAGAGCATTAGCAATACTCTTGGTCTTTGATGATTATCTTGCTAATTTTACTCATAGAGATGGTGATGGAGAATATTATATTCCAGAGTGTGATGAATTGGACTTTTTGGATTTTGTAAGGTTCAAGTTGGGTATTAGTGATTATGATGGTGTTGATGTTGATGAGGTATTGAAATAATGGATAGTCATCCTGTTTGTAATTATTGTGGTGGTAAAGGATGTGAGAAGTGTCACGGTGGATGGGAATGCACTGGAGAAGGTTGTAATAAATGTGAAATGGGTTGGGAATTAGGACAACGACGGAGAGAAACTGATGAATTAGAGACATTATGATTGATAAACACATAGATTATGTAAAAGTATCACAACATCTTAAAGAATGGTATGGGTGTGATAGAATACTGATTGATTTTCTTGAACTTGAAGGAAAAATAGTAGTTCATAAACATTCTTTTCTTCCTGATGGAAAAATACGAATGGGACAAAAAACTTCTTATGATTATAGTTCTTTTGAAAACATTACTAAAAGGTTGGAAAAGTGAGTAGATTTACAGAAAACCCAGACGAAATTGTGCTCCAAGACATTCAAATGTTTCACCTGGAAAGTATGAATGAGAGGACACTTTGGATTGGTGTATATACAGAAGATGATAAAATCTATCACTTGAACATTTCTGCAGATGGTGATAAACTGAAATACTATTGGAGTGATGAGACAGTTGAAAAACCGTCACAGGACATCGCACAGCATCCTCGTGATGCCCTATAATACTCTCATACACACAAAGGACTGATGGACTATCAAATCACCAAAGAAATCCGTATTCACCACGAAGATGGTTGGTTCTACGAATTCACCGATGATGGTGAAGGTTGCATTGAAATTGAGTATTATGAATTGATTGGAAATGTTGAAACCAAACAAGGAAGTTCTTTTTCCATTCCCAAAGATTGTATTCATCAATTTATTAGTGTTCTGGAGCAACTGAAATGACCGTCGCAGAATGGATTGAAAAACTCAAAGAGTTTCCACTTGACCAAGAAGTAAAAATAACTGATGGACACAAGTATCACTTTTACGAAGGTGATTTTGACTTCCAACTCTTTGAGGATGTTGATGGTTCTACCTTTGTGGATATTGGTATTGGTGGATTTGAAGGAGATGAAGAATGAGGTTTCGTAATGAAATTTGAATTTTCGTTCGTGAAGAAAGGGGTGTTTGACCTTCCAGAAATCGATCATTGGGGTTTCACTCCCGAAGATAGTATCGAAATTCAACCACACTGGAAGATGGAGCATCTTGCCGTTGAAGCAGAACTGTTTCCGTCATTGGGACAAGCAAGAAAAAACGGTTGGTCTGGTGATATTCCACAAGGATACACAGAGAAAAAGAGAATTGGTAAAATGAAGAAGAGTATTTTTATTCATAATGCTCCTGATGATTTTATCAATGACCCAGAGTGGGGTAAGGACACTTGAAAAACCGTCACACCAGGGCACCTATGAGTGCCCTTTATGGTCTATAATACTCTCATACACAACAAATCCAAATGAACACTCTGGATATTATCAAGTTTTTTGTTCCATATGCCGATAAAAACGACAAGGGAGAAGTCATCAGTTTGAATATTCCTTGGGGGTTTTTTATTCTTGTAATTATTGCTTCTCTAATCTAATGAACTTCACTAAACGACAACTCATTCTTCTTCAAACAGCACTCACAGTTTTTTATGATGAAATTGCAAAGACGGCACCATCTAAAATGAAAACAGAAGTAATGGAAATCGCACAAATGGTTCAGGATTCTTATGAGGAGGCACCGGTATGACTGACGAAAAAATGAAAGTATTCGTAGTGATTGAGGACTTTGATTCTGGTCCTGGATATGCAAGTTATAACATTTGTGATATCTTTTTGACAGAAAAACAAGCAATTGAGGAGATGAACCGACTTATAAAAGAGTATGAAGATATTTGTGGAATGAAAATGGAAGATATGCAGAGTTGGGAACAGTGTTCTTATCGTGTACTTGACTGGGAGGTAAAATGACTGACGAACAACTGCTTGAAGAATACAATAAGGAGATATTCGATTTTGACGGTTCGGGTCCATGGACAATGCTACAAATCCTTGCCCAGTCTCGTCAGTTTAGGGAGCATTCTAAAAACTATCGAGAAATTTATGCAAAGGCGCATCAACTGGGTTATGAAAGAGGGGTGGAAAAGGCAAAAAGAGATTATGTCAAACTTGACGACCTTCGCAAAATGACCATTCAAGAACTTGCAAACCTTATTGGAGAGGACACCTGACCAACTGGCACACTGAGGCACCTCCGGGTGCCTTTTTTGATGTATAATAGTCCTATACAGAAAGGAGGAAGACCAATTTCAGGAGGACACTTCAACGACAACGGGTACGTTTACTACAAAGTCGCACAATTTGCTGATGAACTTGAACACGAAATCAGCAACAATCATGTAAAAAATGAGTGGGGATACACACCCAATCATACCCGAGAAGTCATCGAGTATCTTAAAGAACAGATTCCTAAGATGCGTAAGATGGCAGAGATTATGCGTGCTTGCGATTATTTGTATTCTGGTGACTACGGAGATGATTCTTTTATGGAAAGAGTTAACCAAATTAATGAGGATTATGACTGACCTTCTCCAAAAATATAAAACCTGGACTTATAAACAAAACAGTAAATACTATAGTGAATATGATGAATGGTTTCAACCTCATTTCAGGTGGAACATTTTTGATGATAGGAATGATTGGCAACCAGAATGGTTGAGAGAGTATATGTATGGGTGGAGTGGAGTTAGTTATGCCTGGGAGTGTTGGAGTTATTGGATGAGAGATAAAAAGTATTCTTATGAACTACCAAATGCTTTTTGGTTGGAACTGAATGGGAGTAGATGATGGACTTTCCTGTATTTCTAAACAAATGGGTGATTGGATTCAAACTAATTCGTTATACTCCGTTTTGGTTTTGGTTTCGTCTCATCAACCATTCTAATTGGAGAATGGACGACCACCAAAGATATTGGGACTTCTGGATGAGTATTAACAGAGGTTACGATGATATGCAGTATCAATGGGAGTTTGAAAAAGTTTGGGGCAAAAACGCACAACCCGAAACAATTATTCTATCGCAAGAAAACTATGATGCTCTTGTTGAAAGACTAAATGAACCACCCGATCCAAAAGTAGTTGAAAGATTGACTGAAATTTTACGAAAATCTGCTCCCTGGGACACCTGACCAACTGGCGCATCCCCCCACCACAAGGGGGGATTTTTGCTGTATAATGATCTTATACACAAAAACTTTAAATGACTGAACTTCGTTTATGTAAGGATTGTAAGCACTACAAGAAATCTTGGGTCGAACATCTTATTTTTGGTAGTGATGCAGACGATAAATGCCTTCATCCAGTATTGAGTGAAAATCTGGTGACTGGAAAAGTCAAAGGTGGTCGTTATTGTACTTTTATGAGAATGTATGGTGGTGGATGTAGTGAAGAAGGTAAGTATTGGGAGGCACGAAAATGAGTTCTTATATTTCGTGCTATAATCAGGAAACACGAGAACTGGAACACTACAAGGTTCCTTACGATGTTTCTGTGTATATCCAACAACTGGAATGTGAAATCAAGTATGGTTCTGGTGGTGTGAAAAGACTTTATCCTTTTAGATTTGGAGAGGAAGAATGATTGAAATGAGAATTGTTGAAATTGGTGATGGTTGCCGTCCAGAGTTTCAGTATCGGTATAAACTACCAGAAAATGAACAGTGGTTGGATTTTAAAGGTGATTGGGTTGAATGGAGTTATTGGGAAACTGCTCCTTATGTAAATTTGATGGAGATTGAAAATGACTGAACCAACAGACACAGAAATCCTTGAGTTTCTACTCAATCAGTTCAAACCACATTCTCTCAAAATGAATGGTGAGAGTGATTGGGTGTTTATTAATAGTGGATTTCCTATGAATAGAGCAAAAGGTAAAAGTGCCCGTGATGCTGTGATTAATGCTATGGAGGCAAAATGACTGATATAAAAACCAAAGCAGATAAAGTATTATCTGCTTATTATGATGACGAAGCACACGACCCTGCCTTCCACCTTACTGGTATTCTTCGTGAGGTGATTAATGTTCTTCAAGTGTCTCCTGGTGTGATTATGTGTGCTGATATGTTAGAATTATGTGAGGAACTTGAAAAATATGACTAACAAAAACAACTACAAACAAGGTGTTGGTATTTTTGAACTTCTTACAATTATCTTTGTTGTTCTCAAACTGACTGAAACAATTGATTGGACTTGGTGGCAGGTATTTTCTCCTTCTATTATTGCTCTCTCTGCTGGTTTTATTGAAGGTGTTATTGAAGTTATTGTTGAGTATAGTCAAAAGAAAAAGGAGGAAAAATGAATAACGATTGGAAACCAACTGAACAGAACATAGGACAACCAGTATTGAAAGAAAACACTAAAAATTCTAACGAACCATCAGACACAGAAATTCTTGAGTTTCTGTTGAACCAATTTCAAATGCACTCTCCTAAAATGAACGGACAACATTCTTGGAGATTTATGAATGATTATTGTATGAAATTTGCAGTACCAAAGTTTCAAAATACTTTGAGAGTGCGACGAAAGCAAAGAAATATGTAAATCACATTCATAATTCTGGTCTGGTGCAAGAATATGATTATGTTAGAATGGAAAAAACTTGGTGTTACCGAGAGCATCATCCGAAGCACAAATGGTTTTATATTTCGGAAAAACCTGATACCTTTATTTGTGTGGAAAAATACTAATGACTAAACTATCTATAGAAAAAATCAAAATAGAAAAAGTAAATGTTTCTGGTGAAGGCAAAGCAAAATTAAGTGGAGAATGGAAAGTAGAAACAGTAACAACAGATATTATAATTAATCCAAAGGTTTATAAGTATCTTGAAAGAAAACTGTGCAAAAAAATCAAACGCAGGATTCTTTATGAAATTTCTTGGTGGTCTTGCGAGAGTAGGAACACAAAATGTTTCTATAGTGCCCAAAAAATGAGGAAGTTTGTCAATGAACTTCATTCGTGGTATAATGATTATATTGAGATTGAGAAAACTTGGTGTTATAGGGAGTATTCACCAAGGCACAAGTGGTATTACATTTCCTTTGAACCAAATCAGTTTGTTTGTGTAGAAAAATGGTAAAATACAATCGTAAAATGAATTTTTGGGAGAAACTCTACGCATCTTGGTGGTGGATAGGACAAATCTTTGAAGAATGGTGCTGGACTATGACTCACGATGATGGAGAGTTCTTCAACTATCTTCAAAGTGATTACTGCAAATACGAAGAAGATATGTATTATGACTAACCTCCTCCAACAATATACCCTTGAAGATTTCGTCAAGTGTCGTAATCAAAAAGAATGGGTTTGTGATAGATGTATGAAATGTGGTGATAGGGATTGTTGTTCTGGTAATCACATAATGTTTAGAGTTCCTAAAACTGATGACTGTCTTTGTTCTATTTGCTTGGGGGAACTAAAATGAAACCTTTCTATAAACTCAAACAGTTTTGGATACGAAGATATATGTGGAGGTGGTGTTTTGATTGGTGGTTTAGAGTAATGTATCCTCACATTTATTATAGTGAATATGATGAAAGGTATGAGGAATATATGAGTGTTGATGATATGTGGTGGTTTTGGGAGTATCTAAACAATCTTGGAGGAGTAAATGATGACTGATACCTGGAAAAAATGGAATATCTATACATCCATCCATCTCTTTGAGTATTGTGTTTTCTCTTGGAGAAATCTGATGTGGATGCACCTTGACGGATTCAAAGATGAAGATAGAATGAGAGAACTATTCTGGTATTATTTGAACTACGGGAATATCAATACTTATTATGAGTAAGGAAGAATACTACAAGTGGATAGAAGAAAACGATACATACCCAGAACATTCACATCAGTGGATTGTGAAAACTTATATTGATAATCAAATGTTCTATCGCAACTTCGGTCCATTTGAAACCAAAAAAGAAGCAAAAGAATGGATTGTAAACTATAAGAAAAAATATACAACCAAAGGATTTATTACAAGGTATAGTATTCAAGCATTATGTGAGGTATTATGAATAAACTCAAAATACTCTGGAATAACAGAAGCACTTGGAGAAATGCTTTTGATGTTTGGTATATTCTAATGTTCCCTCATTTGTACTATACTAAATGGGTATGTGAGAATAATTTAATTGATGTGGAAGAGGATGCTTGGTGGTTTTATGAAGCACTGAATAATTATGGTAATATACATGATGATGAGGACACTTGAAGAACCGTCACACCACTTCCCACAAGGGAGTGGTTTTGCCTTATAATACTCTCATAAGCAATCAAACCGATGACTACTCTCCTCCAAAAATATAAAACCTGGACTTATAAACAAAACAGTAAATATTATGGTGAGTATGTTGAATACTTCCAACCTTACTTCAGGTGGAACCCTTTTGATGATAGGAATGACTGGCAACCAGAATGGTTGAGAGAGTTTATGTATGGATGGAGTGGAGTTGGTTATGCTTGGGAGTGTTGGAGTTATTGGATGAGAGATAAAAAGTATTCTTATCAACTACCAAATGCTTTTTGGTTGGAACTGAATGGAAACCGATGAATAAACTTAAAATCTTTTGGAAATCAAGAAAGACTTGGAACTATGCTTTTATTGAATGGCAGTACACAATGTTCCCACATCTATTTCCTAAATGTTGGGATGAGGTTGATGGTTCTTATTGGTTCTGGGAGGCACTAAACAACTATGATGGAGTATTTGAGGAATGGTTATGACAAAAAAACAAATTGAAATGTTAAGAGGACTGATACAGGCAGAGATTGACTATGCCATTCAAGATTATGTTAATAAAAATCCTTGGTCTTATGAAATAAAGAAAGATAATGATGAGTTTTGGGAACAATTCGCAGAGACTTTTAACTCAACTTCCACTGAATCTTTGGAGATTGAGGTGTGATGGAGTTATTTGATGAGAGATAAAAAGTATTCTTATCAACTACCTAATGCTTTTTGGTTGGAACTGAATGGGAGTAGATAAAGGACACTTTCCAAACTGGAACATATCACTTGAAAACAGGTGCCCTCTGTGGTATGATAATCTCATAAACAATCAAACTGATGGACTTTCCTGTATTTCTAAACAAATGGGTGATTGGATTTAAACCGATTAAATATACTCCATTCTGGTTTTGGTTTCGTCTTGTAAATCATTCTAATTGGAGAATGGATGACCACCAAAGATATTGGGACTTCTGGATGAGTATTAACAGAGGTTATGATAATATGACTTACAAACATAATTTTGAAAAATTTTGGGGCAAAAATACAAAACCCGAAACAATTGTTCTATCTCAAAAAAATTACGATGCTCTGGTAGATAGGTTGAATGAACCACCAGAGTATAATGAAAGGATTGCTAAACTATTACAACGAAAAACACCTTGGAGTGAAGAATGAAAAAACCAGAACCTCCCAAACCACGGATAATCCGTGAAGATTTTCTACCAGAACAAGATCCACTAATGAATTATCGCATTAAAAAAGTTACAAAACCTGATGGTAAGGTTTGGTATTATCCACAGAAGAAGTTTTTGTGGTTTTGGTGGAGTATTGGTGTTGGTGTTACTCTAGAGTATGATGATGAAAGATGGGCACAAGAAAGAGTTTTTGAGGATTACAACAAAACACTCAAAGATGAGGTAGAGTATCTTGCTCCTGATATTTCTAAAACCATAACCGCAGAACATAATCCTCCACCCAAAAATCCATAAGGACACTTTACGAACTGGAACAGGAAACTTGAAATCAGGTGCCTTTTCTGGTATGATACTCTCATAGATAAAAACTTTAAATGACTGAACCTATTCGTCTCTGTTGCGACTGCCGTTTTTATAAGAAATCTTGGGTGGAACATCTTATTTTTGGTAGTGACGCAGACGATAAATGCTTTCATCCAGTATTGAGTGGAAATTTGGTGACTGGAAAAGTCAAAGGTGGTCGTTGTTGTAGTTTTATGAGAATGTATGGTGGTGGATGTAGTGAAGAAGGTAAGTATTGGGAGGCACGGAAATGAGTGACAAAATTATTCCCAAAACCGCACTGATTGAAATTGATGGTGCGATTGATGATTTTTATGATGAATGGGAAGATAATGGAGATAACATTGGAGTTTTACCAACTCAAGATGATTATGATAACTGGTTGTTCTCCACTGCTATGGGGTTTTTTGATAGACACCGATTTGAATTGGACAACTATCTGAAACTTAAGGAGAACCAGAAATGAATAAACCTTATTTGCTGATTGCTGGGGAACATTTTTACCCTTCTCCTGATACTGGTGATTACTTGGAGGATTGAGAATGTATAAAATAACTTATAAAAGGATAAACGGAACTCCTACATCACAAACACGAAATACACTCCAAGAAGCAGTTGCTTATGCTCTTATTCTTGAAGCAAGAGAAGACTTAAATGTGAAAGTTATGTCTATTGAGAAGATTAAAAATGATTGAAGAACACAAATCAATTGAAGAAAAATCCAGTTCCTTCTACATTTCGTGTTATAATTATCAAGGAGAATTAGAGCACTTCAAAGTTCCTGAACCAGTTTATACTTATGTTCTTCAACTGGAAAATGAAATCAAGTATGGACTTGGTGGTGTGAAACGACGTTATGCTTTTAGATTTGGAGAGGAAGTAAATGAAAGTTTATCTTGTAGTTGAAGATTATGATAGTGGTCCAGGAATTGCGAGTTTAAATATTTGTAATATCTTTTCAACAGAAGAACGAGCAATTGAGAAAAGAGATGAAATTATCAAACATTATGAAGATATTTGTGGTATAGATTATGTTGATGAATATTTGCGTGAAAATGTTCGGGTAGAAGAATGGGAAGTAGAAGAATGAAAGTTTATGATTACCGAATTGTAGAAGACCTCAATTTAAAAACTTTGAAACCTTATTTTTTTATTCAAAGATATAATATTAAGGACCAAAAGTATTTCCTTTATTCAGATGCTACATTCCAAACACTTCAAGAAGCACAAGAAGCAATACGACTACTGAGAAAATACAACGAACCTTTATATCATTATGTGGAGTGATTGAAAATGATTGAACTAACACAAGAACAAATCAAAACTCTTGAAGATGCAATTAATTCTCTTCCAGAAAAATTGAGAACTGGAAAATACAGAACGATGGAAGGAATTGAAGAACAACTTGCGAGTGGTGCTAAAATCATCTTTTATTTTATATGTGAAGATAAAGTTGATAAGAATGGTGAATATAAAGAATATGAAATAAAGAGTATGAGGTTGGAAGAATGACTGAAAGATTAAATCATAATCTTAATGTAGATACAATCAAAACAATCAAAGATGTGAAGAATATCTTTGATACTATGGAATTGGTTGCTTCTATGGATAAAGATAATCCAAAATATGAAGTCGCAAAGGAATACTTTACCATTCCTTATGTTGCACCTGAACTTAAATTCTCAACACCACGCAAGAGTATTGAAGAAATCCAACAAGAACTTGAAGATAAGATTGATGCTCTTATAAAGACAACAAAAGAAAAGTTTGAGTATTCCAAAGTAGTTGCCGAAAAAAGATACAAATACAAGTTTGATAAGATTTTTGAGAACTTTCTGTATGCTCGTGATAAAGGACAGTTTCCACCCAAACTCACTATTACTATTGGAGATGGATTGTATGGGAATAATTATGTGACTTCTAACTTTGTGGAAAGTTCTCTTGTAATCAAACAGGGGAAAAAACACGACGGTTATTATACAAATGGAAATCGTAGATATTTGAGGTATTATATGCCTGATAAACCAAATGCGATTGTGAGGTTCTTTATGAGAACTTGTCTGGGTTTTTATTGGGTTGATGAGAAGGACACTTGAAGAACTGGCACAGGGAGACCCCACAAGGTCTCCTATTGGTCTATAATACTCTCATACACACAGAAACTTGATGACCCCCCTATCTGCTCTACTTTGTTTTTTTGCTCCTCTTGTTGGTTCTTATGTTGGAGTAAAACTCTTTGAGTATTTTGATAAACCTTATGTTCTTCCTCAACCAAAACGAGAATCTATTGACCCAGAAGACCCTTCTTGCTGGAACTTTTCACAAGCACGATTGATGAGGATGAAATGACTAAAGAATATAAACTATTGATTAGTATTAATTTTCCTCTTATTTCTCTTGATGATAAAATAATTGCTAATGCTCTTATAGGAGATGTTTATGAGGCATTAGAAAAATATAAACTTGATGTTTCTGGTGTTGAATGGATTGATTATGACTAAACTAAACCTCTTTAACGCATATTCCACACTAATTTTGTGTTGGGGAATTGTAATTGTTTTGAACCTTATTCCTAACTGAAATGATTGACCTCTCTCAACTGACCGAAGAACAAATCAACGAACTTGAACTTCAAATCCAAAAACATAAGGAAGAACAAAAACACAAAGATAATCTAAAAAATCTAAAAGGTTATAAAGTGACCTTTTATGTGAGGTTTGACCCTGAAAAGCATAAGGATGATGATATGCTTGCAGATAACGGAGAACTTGACCCCAACATTTTTGCTGATTATCTGTGCGATAATCTTGTTACAGACCTGATTAGGGGTTTTGATTTGCGTGGTTATGAGGATGTGAGTTATCCTAATGTGGAAGTAGCAACCCAACAAGATATTGAAGGGAAGTTTTGAGGACACTTGAAGAACTGGCACAGGGACACTCCAAAGCCCCCTGTGATGCCTTATAATACTCTCATAAGCAACCAAACCGATGACTAACTCAATCACTCCCAAAGTAGCATACATTCCTCTGGAATATCATATGTCCGTTGAAGATTTCTTGGAAGTTTGGAAGGATATGGGAATGGAAGATGAACCAACCCAAGAAGATTATGATACTGCTGTTCTTGATAGGGCACAATCGTATTTTCACGATATGAGAGGAATGTTTGAAAAGTATATTCGTTTGGAGAATGCTTGATTATGACTGAAGAACAAATCCTACAACTTGCTGAAAATCACCTAACTCTTGAAAAGTGGGAGGACATTTGTTGGAGGGCAGATACTTTACAACTCTTGAAGTTTGCCCGAGAACTTTATGATGAGGGTTATACAAAAGGTTTCAAAGTAGGACACGATGCTGGTTGGGAACTAAATGACGAAGTATCACGCAGAGGATTATGACTAAACTCACAGCACTTGACTTAATGGTAATCGCAGATACTTTAAGTAGAACTCTCAATATCGCAGGATTTGGGGGAACTCTTGGTGGATATACAAAAGAAGCAAGAGAAAATGTTGCTAATAAAGTTCAAACAATTTTGAGTAATATGGAAGTAGAACTATCTGTGGAGAAAACTGATGCCTAAAATGACTTATGAAGAATGGAGTGAAAAAAATCCAATTGATTGGGATGAGATTGAAAAAAATGATAATCCAGATATGTTGATTACTAAAACAGGTGTAGAAATGATGCATTATCAATGTTATTTGTGGGAATGTAAGAATGACTAACGAACCAACAGACACAGAAATCCTTGAGTTTCTACTCAATCAGTTCAAACCACATTCTCTTAAAATGAATGGTGAGAGTGATTGGGTGTTTATAAATACTGGATTTCCTATGAATAAAGCAAAAGGTAAAAGTGCCCGTGATGCTGTGATTAGTGCTATGGAAGCAAAATGACTGAAAGATTAAATCATAATCTTAATGTAGATGCAATCAAAACAATTAAAGATGTGAAGAATGTCTTTTATACTATGGATTTGGTTGCTTCTATGGATGAAGATAATCCAAAATATGAAGTCGCAAAGAAATACTTTACCATTCCTTATGTTGCACCTGAACTAACATTCCCAGCACCACGCAGGAGTATTGAAGAAATCCAACAAGAGTTTGATGAGAAGATTGATGCTCTCATAAAGACAACAAAAGAAAAGTTTGAGTGTTCTAACTATTTTGCTGGAAAAAGATATAACGAAAAGTTCAATAGGATTATTCAGGACTTTGAGTATGCGAAGGAACACGGAAGTTTTCCTAAAATTCAAACACTTACTCTTGATTACTCTCAGTTTGTTGCGACTGGTAGTTCTGTGGAAAGTTCTTTTGTAATCAAACAGGGGAAAAAACACGAAGGTTATTATACGAATGGAAACCGTAGATATTTGAAGTATTATATGCCTGATAAACCGAATGCGATTGTGAGGTTCTTTATGAAAACTTGTTTGGGTTTTTATTGGGTAGATGAGAAGGACGGATGAGATACTACGAAACCAGAACTTACGAGCACCAGTGTGATTTTGATGCTAAAAACAGAGCAGAAAAAGCATCACAAGATTACTACAAAAAGTGGATAAATCTTCGTAAAGAAGTAAGAGAACTGGTAAAAACTCAAAACATTTCTATTACACCTGAATTTGCTAAACTGATTGGACTGAAATGAAATACAATCGTCCTATGAATGTCTTTGAGAAACTCCAAGCAGGTTGGTATTGGTGTGGTGAAATTTTTGATGAATGGTGCTGGACTATGACTCACGACCATACTGATGGAGAGTTCTTTCAGTTTCTTCAAACTGACTATGTTGCTTATGAGGAGGATACTTATTATGAATAAACTCAAAATACTCTGGAATAACAGAAGCACTTGGAGAAATGCTTTTGACTATTGGTATATTCTAATGTTCCCTGAAAGATATTATACAAAATGGGTGTGTCAGCATAGATTGATTGATGTAGAAGAAGATGCTTGGTGGTTTTATCAAGCACTCAATAATTTTGATAACTTATTTGATGATGAGGACACTTGAAGAACTGGCACAGAGACACTCCAAATGCCCCTGAGAATGCCTTATAATACTCTCATACACAACCAATCCTATGAACCGCAAATCTTCTTCTCTTGACCTTTTCGGTCTTATTCCTATCTTTATGATTTTTGTGGTTGCTCTTATGTTTGTGGGAATTCCTCTTACTGGTGTCGGCAGAGTAATCGCAACTCAACAAGCACTCAACCAAGAATGTAAGACCAACTACAACTTCCTTCAAGTTGCTTTTGCTGGTGATAATCTTGCTCGTCTTTGCCAAATCAAAAATCAAACGGTGACTATCAAATGACTAACCTTTCCCCCCAAGCACAAGCAATCGTAGATGCTTTTGATGCTGAATACTATCAGAAAGCAAGAAACCGACAAGATGCTCTTGCTGCTGTTCTTCGTGTTCTTGCTGATAATGTTGCCCCTGATGATTATAAGTGTTTTTATGGGGACAGAGAATACGACGCAGGAATGGAAGGTCGTAATGATGAAATTCGTGAGGCAATTTTGAGTATTGCTACTGAATTGGAGGCAAACTGATGAAACTCTACCGATACAAAAAAGACGGATGCCTCTACAATCTTTATGAGATGTTGATGCCCTATTATGAACTCAAAGCAGTTCCCTATTTTCCAAATCAAGGTATTCTTGCTAAAAGTAAAAGGAGTATTTCTATGAATGACTTTGAGGTAGTTGCTGAACGATGACTGACGAACAAAAACTCAAACTGCTTCTCAAAGTTCTCAAAGACTACGCAGAGATGAAGCACTGCTATAATAAGTATGGGGATGATTTCGATCCAAATGATTATACTAGTGGTGATGTTGCCTTTGATACTGGTGCTGAATGGGGTGAGATTACCTTTGCCCGCACACTTTTAGAACAAATTGGTGTAGAATTTGAGCATCCTTGTATGAGTGAAGACAAATGACTGAAATTGAAGAACTGAAAGCACAAATCAAAGTATTGGAAAAGAAACTCTCATTCCTTGAAGAACTGGAAAAAACAAAATCACCAGTAGAAGAAGGATATAAGAAAGTTTATGGTTATTATCCTGCTCCTTATGGAGAAGATTGTTATTGGGAATATTTCCAAAATGGATATAAACAAGCACAAAAGGATTATAAGGTAGGAGAGTATCAAGAAACCGCACAAGAACGAGGAGAACGACTTCATAATGAAATGGAAGAAACTATCAGAATTCACGATGGTTATGGTGTAGTTGATTACAAACCAACTCCAAAAACACCAGTAGAAGAAGTATATATGAAAGTTTTTGGACATCCACCTGAATGTGCTCAACGTGGTGTTTGGGATGGTTTCCAAGCAGGTTATAATGCTGCTTATGAAGAAAAAGTAGTAGAAGAACCAGAAGAGAATGAATGGAAATCTGTTGCTCTTCGTTTTGGTGAAAAGTTGAGTGGATATTTGAGTGATGGTTATTATGAACTTTCTCCTGCTGCTTGGTTTAGGTGGGCAGTATTTACTTATGGGAAAGGACAACAAATAAAGAATGCTGTCCGTGAAAGTGTAAAATGGTGTGAAGAGCATCCCGAGGAGAGTGTGGAAGATTATTTAACTCCAAGAATGAGGACACTTTGAAAACAGGCACAAGGGCACTTTACAGGTGCCCTTTTTTGATGTATGATACTATTATAGATGAAATCCAAGATGACTGAAACTATTCAACAACTCAAAGAGGATATTGCTATTCTTCAAGAGAAACTACGAAAACTTGAAGAACAAGACCCTGAAATGCTACTATTGCGTCAAGGTAAAGTAGATATTGTTGATTACAATCATAGAACTCATTATAGAATTGAATACACCGATAGTTTTTCTGGTGTTTATAAGTGGTTTGTGCGAAAATTGGGAGAAATTCCTTTTCTTGAAGAAGTTAGGGATGTAAATGTTTATGCTCCTCTTGAAGAACTTTACCAGAAAGAAGTAGTGAAACAGAAAGACGATTATCCTTATAAAAAATACACACCAGAAGAAACAGAACAATCCCTGAAAAAAGCATTTAGAGAAGCAGTCAAGCAAGGTGTGGTTTCGTCTGTTGAGAAACCTACTGATGAAGAAGATAATGATAAGAACTTCAAGAACTCTCTTGACCTTATCAAAGAATGGGGTGAAAAAAATAAACCAAAAACACTTTATCAAATTTGTATGGAGTGGTGGAATGAAGTGTTTGTAAATCAAATGGACGATAATATTTGTGTTGATGTCCTGGTAAGTAAAATTGATAAAGAGTTTATTCCACCTTCTTACGATACTAATGATTATCAGTGGAATAAATGTTTGAAAATTATGAGGGATAAGTTGAGGTAGTATAAATACAAATGTCTATGTGAACCGCAATTCTCTACAGACAAGATTAGGTGCTCTTTGGGGCACCTTTTCTGTTATAAACTATTATAAATAGTATTGCGGTTTACATAGAATAACGATGACTTCACAAAGTCCAAGAATTTACACATATAAAATTACCTTTGAAGAAGTTCCATATTACTATTATGGAGTTCATAAGGAAAAGAAATATAATGAGTATTATATGGGTTCTCCTGTAACAAACAAATGGTGTTGGGAATTTTATACTCCAAAGAAACAAATACTTCAACTTTTTGACTTTACAGATAAAGGTTGGTTAGAGGCAAATTTAGTTGAAGATAGATTAATAAATCCATTCTATCAAACTGATAAATGGTGTTTGAACGCAAGTTGTGGTGCTAAAATATCTTTAGAATGTTTAAGAAATGGTATAAAAACCCAGCAAAAATTAGGTTTAGGATTATTTGGATTAACAAAAGAAGAAAGAAGTAAAATATCTAAAATAAATTATCAAAATGGTGTTGGTCTTGGGGGACTTACTTTAGAACAAAGAAGTGAAGCAGGTAAAATTGGTGGTGTTATAGGAGGAAGAAAAAATGTTGAAACAGGTCACATACAAAGTCTTGGTTTAATATCTGGAAAAAGGAATTTAGAAACTGGGTTTATACAAGAACTTGGTAAAAAATGGGGGATAATACATAAAGAAAATAAAACTGGAATTTTTTCTCAAACACCAGAGGAATTAAGTGAGGCAGGTAAAAAAGGTTCTTCTAAAAATAAAAAGAATGGAGTTGCTATATTTGCTCTTACAAAAGAACAATTAAGTAATCAAGGTAAAAAAACTAACGCACAAAAATGGATGTGTCTTGAAACTGGTTTTATTACTAATCCAGGAAACTTAACAAAATATCAAAAAGCAAGAGGTATAGACACCTCAAAGAGAAAAAGAATATCATAAGGACACTTCAAAAACTGGAACAAGGGCACTTGAACCTGGTGCCCTGATGCCCTATAATACTCTCATACACAAAGAACTCTAATGAACATCAACGGATACGAAATCAAACCCTTTGCTGACCTTGAGGGTGCTTACCTTAAGGGTGCTAACCTTTGGTGTGCTAACCTTCAGGGTGCTAACCTTAAGGGTGCTAACCTTAAGGGTGCTAACCTTCAGGGTGCTAACCTTCAGGGTGCTAACCTTAAGGGTGCTATCCTTAAGGGTGCTGACCTTATGAGTGCCAACCTTAAGGGTGCTAACCTTGTGGATGCTAACCTTTATGGTGCTTACCTTCGGGATGCTAACCTTGTGGATGCTAACCTTGTGCGTGCTAACCTTTGGTGTGCTATTCTTGTAGGTGCTAACCTTGTGCGTGCTGACCTTCAGGGTGCTGACCTTCGGGATGCTAACCTTTGGGGTGCTGCACTTGTGTATGCTGACCTTAAGGGTGCTGCACTTGTGTATGCTGACCTTAAGGGTGCTAACCTTTGGTGTGCTAACCTTAGGGAGGTTACTTTTGAGGGTGCTGACCTTGAGGGTGCTAATCTAAAGGGAACTATTCTTGAGAAGAAAAAAGAACCTCAGGATGATAAAGACCTGAAGATTAAAGAACTTGAAGAAGAACTGAAGAAATATAAGGATACTCTTAAGGCACTTAAGGCACTTCTGGACACTTGAAGAACTGACACAGGGTCTCACCACAGAGACCCTTTTTGGTTTATAATAACCTCATACACACAGAAACCTGATGAAACTTCTTGTAGTCAATCTTCAAAATCCCAACGAAACAAAATACCGCAATCCAAAGGATATTAGTGCTTTTATGTGGGGTCGTCGTCTTTCTAACTATCCTATGTTTGCTGTGAGTGAGAATGGTGAAATGAAACAGATTGTTCTTGATAGTGCTGATGTTATGGAAATTGAAAAGCAAGTAATGGAGGCAATCAAATGACCCCTCTATCTGCTCTACTTTGTTTTCTTGTGCCTTTTATTGGTTCTTATGTTGGAACCAAACTCTTTGGGTATTTTGATAAACCTGATGTTCCTTCTCAACCAAAACGGGAACCGATTGACCACGAAGATCCTTCTTGTTGGAACTTTTCAAAAGCACGATTGAGGATGATGAAATGACTAAACTAAATCTCTTCAACGCATATTCAACAATAGTTTTGTGCTGGGGAATTGCAATTTTTTTGAACCTTATTTCTAATTGAAATAAAATGAAATCAATTCATCTTTTATTTAATTCTTTATTTTCTTGTTCTCATAAATGGGAAATTGTAAAGAGTTTTCCAGTAAAAGAAACAGTTTGGTATGAACTTGAACCACGATATTATATTGCTGATAAATTGAAATGTATAAAATGTGGTGAAACAAAAATAAAGAAATATGATGGTAAAGATAAAAAGGACACTTGACGAACTGGCACAGGGACACTCCAAATGCCCCTGTGATGCCTTATAATACTCTCATACACAAAGGAACTTCAAATGACTAAATGCGTTCGTGACGGAAAAAAAGATAATGATTATTGGAATGTTGCTTGATTAACCGATGAGAGAAGAAACACAATCCTTTATTATTGTTGGAGTAATTGTTCTGGTGTTTATTGTTCTGTTTGCTTTTAGTTACAACTATGAGAAAACTGAATGTCTTGCCGAAGGTGGAAAATGGATTTCTGGTATGATTGGTGGTAATTATTCTTATTTTTGTATTCCAAAATGAAATTCCCTAATTACGCACTTGGATTATTCACAGGTTTCTGCCTTGCAGGTCTGTACTTTATAATTCCTGGTATTATTGAAAGTTTTCAGCATTCACCAGAACCACAAAAAATGCAGAGTACCTTTCAGGTTGTTGATAATTATGAAGGATGCGATGTTGTCCGTTGGAACAATCCTATGCTTGCTGAGTACAAGTATTTCGTAAAGTGCCCGAAATGAGGGACACCTGAAGAACCGTCACACCAGGGCACCTATGAGTGTCCTTTATGGTCTATAATACTCTCATACACAAAGGAACTCTTATGAAAGTCAACGGTTACAAAATCAAACCCTTTGCTAACCTTCAGGGTGCTAACCTTTCTCGTGCTTACCTTGAGGGTGCTAATCTTGAGGGTGCTAACCTTGTGAATGCTAACCTTGAGGGTGCTTACCTTCGGGGTGCTAACCTTCGGGGTGCTGACTTTTATGGTGCTAATCTTGAGGGTGCTAACCTTATGGGTGCTGAACTTGAGGGTGCTAACCTTAGGGGTGCTATCCTTGATGGTGCTGACCTTAGGTATGCTATCCTTGATGGTGCTGACCTTAGGTATGCTATCCTTGATGGTGCTGACCTTAGGTATGCTATCCTTTGGAATGCTAACCTTCAGGGTGCTAACCTTCAGGGTGCTAACCTTTATTGTGCTAACCTTCGGGATGCTAACCTTGAGGGTGCTAACGTAACTGGAACCATTCTTGAGAAGAAAGAAGAACCTCAAGATGATACTTCACTTTCTCAAAAGGTCAAAGAACTTGAAGAAGAACTGAAGAAATATAAGAACAAATTCAATCAACTCAAAGAACTCTTAAATGAAACTCACTGAAAAAGCACAAATCTATCGTAATGTATGGTGCTGTGCTTATCAACGAAGGTTTCTATATAAAGGAACTCCAAGAGAACGAAGAGAACACGAAACCATACTAATGTGTCTTAAAATGAAGAATGCAAAATGGTGGGAGTTTGATACAGAAAAACCGCATTTTATAGAACAATGAACTTCTCAAGACCACTACTGGGAACTGATAAAAATAAGGTGAAGATGTCCTGGTTGGAATATATTCTCTTTTCTTGTATTCAGCAAGGATGGATGAATTGTTGGTATGCCTTTCAACACTGGGGAGACCTGATGGGTAATAACTATCAGGATTATGCACTTCTAAAAACTGATGACCCACTAGAGCAGTGTATCTTATACTTTTGGGATAGTTTGGAAGAGGACATTTATCCCAAAGAGTTTATTGAGAGTTTGATGCAGATGAGTGAAGATGTAAGAACTGGTAAGGTAGAAACGGTTCCATTCACTAAAGATATGTTTGATAAACTTGATGACCTTGTGGGCGATATGATTGATGTTGATTTGAATGAGGAACTTAAAGATGAATGACGCTCATTATGGTCAAATAATCAATCATCATTATGATTGGATCAATATGCTTTCACGAATGAAAGATAAGAATCCAGAACGATTTAATAGTTTTAAATATTCCAACGAAACAATCTATCATTACATTGATAAACTTCAACACGAGCAGAATGTTTATGACTGATTTTGACGATTGGTTCTATGAAGTTATAGGTTATCATCTTCGTGCCGAAGAATTTTGGGATGATTTTGATTCCAAAAACCGTGATCGTATGATAGAATGGATGAAAGAAAGTTTTGATGCAGGGAGGATGTCTAATGGGACGACCAAAGAAAACTGAAAAAGTAGCACAAAAAGATCCTGCAGAAGAGTTTCCGTTTGATTTATTCCCTTGGAAATTGGTTTATAAGGACGGAAATGAACTGAAGAAGTGTTATTTTGATACTGAACACAATCGTCAAAAGCACATTGACCGATACAAACTCAAAAAAAGTGAAATCAAACTCTCATACAAATATGAGTGATAAAAAGGCAATTGTTATTTTTCTGATTGGTCTTGTAATACTTGACTTTATTATAATCGGTGGTATACTATGGAAGGGACACGCAAATTTTATTGAGGTTTATAAACATCTATGACTGAACGAACTTTTGTTGATAAGAATGGAAACTCCTGGAGTTTTGAAGAAACTCCCGAAACCATTCAGGCACTTAAGGAACTACATCAAACTGTAAAGGAAGTAAATGAACGAAAAGAAACTAATCGATGACTGCTTCTACATTCAAGAGAAAAAGTATGGACTCTGGGACTCAACCGACCTTGAAGGCAATGGATTGGTCACATCTCTCACTGAAGACCAATGTATCGCAGCGACGAGATTTTATCTTAAAGGACGGCAGGAGGGTTTCCCTGAATCCCAAACTTATGAAGGGCAAGTAGGAGGTAAATTATGAGTGATACTGACCCAACAGCACCCTGGTACGAATTTATCTCATACATTAGGTCTTGTGAAAGTCTTGATATCGCACCATCTCTTCAAAGATATATGGCATATAGACGATATCTTAAATCTGTAGGTGTATTATGATTGCAACAAACTGGTTTCAAAAGAAATGGGGATTTGACGAACCTCTTATAATGGATGAACTCTACAAAAGAGTTTATGAGTTAGAAAAAGAAGTCATCACTCTCAAAGAGGAAAACATTGAGACCACGAATGTTCTTTATGAGATTATGGAAAACATTCGTGCTCTTGATGCTCGCATAGATATTGTTGCGAATACTGATAGTAAAGATGTATAGTGACCTCAATGACTTTGAAAAAGCACTTTCACACTTTGGTACAAGAGTTGATATCATCATTGCCCTTGAAATGGGTGGAAAAATTGACTCCTTATCTGCCTATAAAGAAATCAAGGCAGAACTCAAAGAACTCAAAAAGGCAAAGAAGCAATACGGAAAGGACATGTAGTAAATGTGGTGGGACAAAACCATTAGATTTGAATAATTTTCAAAAAGTTAAGATCTTTAAAGAAGGATTTAGTTTTTATTGTAATGACTGTGCAAAACCAAAACCAAGAGATTGATTCTCTCAAAATTTCACAAAACGAAGATGGGTCTTATACAATGGATTGGGACTCACAAGACCCAAATTGGAAGTGGTTGAACGGGTTGACCTCAAAGGAAATCCAGGTTATTATGGAGCAAGCAATCAAGGACTATCACAATGAATGATTACAAAAAGTATTCTCTTTCCCAACTTGAAAACTGGGTTTATGATGCACTCTCTGCGGCAGAGGCAACACCACATGAAATTTATGATGTAATTAAAGGAGTAGTTGAAGAAACTTATTATCATCATAAGCATCATGCTAGCATTTCATATGAACTTCTTGCACTATTGAATGGTAATGGAAAAGGACACATCAGTTCTTATGAGAAACCTTTTGTATGTGATAAGGATGACCCATCACCAGAATGTAAAGGTGCCTGGAATGATTTTTGGGAAAACAAATCCTCTCAAGACGAATATAAAGGTTCAACTGTAAGTAGTGTTCAAAATATAGAAGAAAAATGTCGTGAGTATAACCTGAGTGAGGCAGAGTATTATGATAAGCAAGCAAAACTTTATATGAATTATCAAGAGGCAATTTCCTCTGGTTGGAAAATGACTGATGATGGTTTTTGGACTCCACCAGAGAAAAAAAATAAGGTAATGAAATGGCAACTTCCTGTTGAAATGGATCCAAGTGGTGAATATTATGTTCTATTCCCAGATGATCTTCTAGAAGCAGCAAATCTCACTGAAGGTGATAAAGTAGAATGGATTTCTAATGATGACGGGTCTTATACTCTTCGTAAGATTACAGAACCAATTTCAATGGATGAGTGTTGATGATAGAGTTTTTACTCTGTTGGAGTAACATTTTTTGTCATATAAAAAATGTTAATACCCAATCCCAGACGAACCAATCTGTGATAAAATACTATGAGGCAGGTAAGTCCTGTTATGTAAACGGAATCTTTTATACAAAATGTGAGGAATCAAATGGCACTAAGTGAATCAGTTACAGAAAGTTTGAAAGATGCAGAGCAATCTCTGCGAAATTCTCTTGCTTATGCTGCAAGGCAAGAACGACCTATGGTATGTTTTGTGATTGCTGACTTGATTAGTCGCATTGAATCTCTTCAGGCAACTGATTCTTTGCTTGATAAATTAGAAACTCGCAGACCAGGGGATTCGGGATTTTTTGGTACATTTTTTAATAAGGAATGAAATGAAAACTAATTTATTTGATAAAATTTTTGAGATTCAAAAAAAGATTGATGCGGTTACTCTCTCAAAATATGAGGGTGTAGATCAGGGAATGTTTGTTCCTCAAGAAGACCAAAATACTTATTGGAGAGACAATTCTTATTGGAATGATGAAGAGACTGTATATTCTTTTCGTTTTTCAACAAATGGTGATTATGAGGGAGATCTACCACCTGATTGTGCATTAGATATCATGATGATTTTGGAGTCTTATAAGAAATGACAGAACCTAATCAATTTGGAAAGGCACTTCAAGAATGGTGGGACAGTGATGCCTTCAAACAACTTCAAAAAGAAAATGAGGAAGCAAAGCAACGTGCTGTAGGAAAGTATTTTATGCTTCCTGAGCAAGATAAACTTGATATGGTTCAGGCAATCTGTTTGATTATGTGTAATGCCGAAAAGGAAGGTTGTAGTCACAGAGGTCTAATGGATAAACTTGGAATTTATCCTAGCGGTTTTTTTGTTTCTGAATTAATGACAGTACACAACTCACTCTGGGGATATTATCACGATAAGAAAGTAGAAAAAGAACTCAAAGATGATCTTGATGCTCTTGAAGATTTTGTAAAGAAAGATTAAGCAATCCCAAAGAAAGTGTTAAAATAATACATAATTATATGCTTAAATGCTAACATTGGGACACATCGCAAAAACACTATGACGCTCTCAAAAACAGGAACTGCCGAACTGACGAAGGAAGAATGGGACGAACTTGTAGCACTTAAAGATGCTATAACTTACCGTCCACAGTCAGTTTCTGCTGAAAAAATGGAAAAATTCACTGAACTAATGGTTCGATCTCTTGAGGGTAAATGCGATCCACCTGCACCAAAAAACTGGAGAGGATCTTCTCTGAGTGAATAAAAAATAAATAGATTATACGCAATAAAACTATGGAAAACATCGACCAACACATTCAAAAAGACAAAGACATTCTTAATGACCCCACAATTTCACCACAAGCAAGAAGACATACAGAAGAAGAACTTGAGGCATTGAAGATTTATAAAGAGAATCATCCTGGTGATGACCATGATCCCACTGCACTTGAACTCTATTGTGACACACATCCTGATGCTTCTGAATGTAGAGTATATAACGACTGAGCGGGACACTTTAACAACTGGCACACGGAGGGTTCTCAGGTCACTGGGAACCCTTTATAATATGAGCAGTTCACAAGGAACCAATGACCACCACCTTCGCTGATTACTCCGCTTCTGCCGAGGCACGGAACACCATCCATCTTAATATTGTTAAGTATGGTCTGATGCTGTGTGATGCTCTCCAGCAAGATGCTCCTGATGGTTATCATTACTCTCTGGACTCTTCTGGTCGTAAATATCATAAAATCTTTATGCATATTGGTAATCGTCGTGATAGTATTCATGCCTTCATTGACAAGAAAACTGGTTCTGTATACAAACCTGCAAGCATTAAGGCACCTGTTAAGGATGAGCGTTACAATGTATTGATTATCAACTCCCGTGAACAAATGCTTGAGAATGCAACATGGCACGGATCCTACCTTTACAAGCGATGAAAACTTTACTTCTTCTTTCTCTTACACTCCTCCCATTACCTGCATCCGCAATCACATGGGGAGAGTTCTGGGCACCATTTACCTATGATCGTGTTCCCACAAGGTATTATGAACCCATGTGTCGGCGTCGTATCTATCATGAAGAGTACATTCCTGGTGATCGATGGAATCCAGGATATGTGAGATCGTGGTCTGAATGGATTTTTGTTCCTTGTGATTATTGATGACTACATTTGATAAGATTATTTTTCTTTCTTCATTCATTTTATTTTTGCATTGGAGTTCATGTCTAACATCATTCATTATGGATACGGTTATTCTAAACGCCTCTGTGAGGATGTTGCCTGTTGGTTTTTCAATCAATTTCTAACAGAATCAAATGTGATTGTAGATATTCAACATCGTGGCATGAAGCGTGAGAGTGCTTATGGATATTGCAGTTATGATGGTGAAATAGGCATCTTTTCACAATACTCAATTGAACTTGATACTCATATGAATAAGGAGTTGTATATAAAATCTCTTTTTCATGAACTAACGCATATGAAGCAATGGGAGGATGGTTCTCTGCAGATGTGTGATGGAAAAATGTGTTATTATAAAGAACCAGTGGATAATTACCGATATGATCATCAACCTCATGAAATTGAGGCACGGGAACAAGAAGAAACCTTATATCTGGAGTACATGAAGTATAAAAACCTTGTGCCAGTTGGAAAAGTGGTACAGTTCTTCCCCAACCGCCTGATGCAGGCAGTATAATTACAAGGTAATCAAGAGAACTCAATGAAACCCATTTCATTCACCTCTGGGCAACTTCTGGATATTATCGCCATTCTTGAAGAGAAAGAGAATGATCTCTTTGATAATGGTGATAAGGCACTCTCCATCTACTATATGCAGATGGGTATGCAATTTCAGCGTATGTACGATCGTCTGCAGAGTCTTCCTGGCGAACATCGTGTTGCCGAACTGGTGATGCCTACTTCCGAAAACACATCCAACTGAATTATGTCACTCTCCAATCAAACTATTAACAATCTTGCATCCGCTCTGACTTCTGAAGTGATTGATTATATCTATCAGGATGATCGGTGGTGTGATTTTATGCATGAGATTATTCCTGATGCTCTGGATGACAAACTGGGACCAATTGATGAGGACTTGAAATATGAACTTGCTGTGTGTATAATGGATCGTATCTGTTTCAAAAAAGTTTGATCATGATTGAAACTTTGATTGCTGGACTGACCTGCGGAATCACCACATTCTATGGATTGGGTGATGGTTTTCATGGACAGCGTACTGCAAATGGTGAAACCTTTAATGCTTATAATTGGACTGCTGCTCATCCTTACCTTCCTATGGGAACTAAGATTAGAGTTACAAACCAAGACAACGGAAAACAAGTCATTGTAAGAATCAATGACCGTGGACCATATTCTCATGCTGATCTGGATCTGTCTTATGCTGCTTTTGCTCACATTGAATCAACCCGAAAAGGAAATGCTACTGTTTGTTGGAGAGTGATTGGATGAAAAAACTACTTCTTGCTGCTACAATTCTTATTGCGAATCCTGCATTTGCAACACCAGAACAAACATATCGACCATTCACTTATGAGACTCCATGTGCTCTGGAAAATAAAGATGAGTTTGTGATGGACATTTGTAAGGTTGTTGAAACTCGTGAAAAAGGTGGAGCACTTCGGACTCGTAATATTTTCAGCAATCGGTTTGCACTAACTATCAAAGGACGATTTGATAAAGAAAAAGGGTATATGACTTGGGATTCTCATAACAAGTTTGAATACAAATGGGAATATAAAGTCGGTGGAGTTGACGGTATTGGTGCCTGGACAATGGTAATGCCTGGGGTTCTTGTGCAGAATGTGAGTTGGGATTGAAGACACTTAAAGAACTGTCACACTACCTCTTCACAGGGGTGGTGTTTTGCCTTATAATACTCTCATACACACAAAGGAAATGACTATCCGCAAACTCGCCAGCATCGCTGAAATCACTTACATCAAACCTATCGAAGGTGCTGATGCTATTGAATGTGCCATCGTGAATGGTGGATGGCCCGTAGTGGTCAAGAAAGGTGAGTATCAAGTTGGTGATGTTGCCATCTATCTTGAGATTGATAGTTGGGTGCCTCACGAACTTGCTCCTTTCCTGAGTAAGGATAAAGAACCCCGTGAATATAACGGTGTGAAGGGTGAGCGTCTGAAAACTGTAAAACTCCGTGGTCAAATCAGTCAGGGTCTTCTGCTTCCTCTTACGATACCTTCCAACTATGATGAAGAACCTGCTTACGTCCACGAACCTGTTGGAGACCAAAGTAGGTGTTATATTCTTTATAACAATCTTGGTGATGATGTAACAGAAGAACTGGGTATTCAGAAGTGGGAACCACCTATCCCTGCTCAACTTCAAGGCACGATGAAGGGTAACTTCCCTCACTTCATTCCTAAAACTGACCAAGAACGTTGTCAGAATCTTCGTAAGGAAATCTTTGAGGAACACAAAGGTGAAACTTATGAAGTAACTACCAAACTTGATGGTAGTAGTATGACTGTGTATGTCAAGAATGGTGAGATTGGTGTCTGTTCGAGGAATATTGACCTGATTGAAACTGAGGGTAATAGTTTCTGGAAGGCAGCACGGGAACAGAATATCGTTGATGCTTTGCTGGAAATCAGTAAGGATAAAGGGGAAGAGTATGCCATTCAAGGTGAACTAATTGGTGAGGGTATTCAGGGTAATCCTGAGAAACTCAAAGGTCAACGTTTCTACCTGTTTGACATCTACAGTATCACTGAGAGTCGTTATCTGAAACCTCAAGAACGATACAGCATTATGGATAAGATGTATCTCAACTATGATGCTGATGTTGAACATGTCCCCTTTATTGACACTGTTTGTGGTGTCACTAACGAATTCAGCACGATTGATGATCTTCTGGCATTTGCCGAAGGTCCATCGCTGAACCCTCAAACTAAGCGTGAGGGTCTGGTATTCAAGTCGTATGATAGTGATTTCACTTTCAAGGCAATTTCTAACTCGTATCTTCTGAAGCACAAGGATCGCTGAGGACACTCAGAGAACTGGCACACTGAGGCACTCACGGGTGCCTCTTGTGGTCTATAATACATTCGTACACACAAAGGACTGATGACTGACCCTACCCCACTCTCCCCCGCCGCCCAGGCGGTGCTGGATGCTGCCCATGATGTCATCCCTGACACTTCCGCTGGCGAAGTGCGTGCCATCGCCGCCGCCCTGCGTGCTGTTGCCATGGAAGTCGTACTTAACAAGTATCAATACGCCGATTGGCAGATGGCGGAAATGATTATGCAAGAAATTCAAGCCATCGCTGACGAACTGGAATCTCAATGAATCCTAAGTATCTAATCTTTACCATTTCCGCTCTCATTGTAGTATTTGGATTTAATGCCTTTCTGATTCAAAGAGACAAAAAACTCTTTGAATCTTACTACAACGGACAATCAGAGTATTGTAAAACGATTGGTTGCGAAAACGAAAAACTTTACTCCCCTGCAAAATGAGTTCTAACGACATTCAACAGTTTTTTAATGCACTCAAAGACTTCCTCCAACATGCTGAAACTGAATTGAATGCTTATGAGAAGCGTCAAGAGGCATGTAAGTATTCTGAAGAAGTCTGGGATAAAGAAATTGAATATCTTGCCGCAAAGTATGAGGTAACAGCGGACTACATCATTGAGGAGTTTATGATTTGACAGAAAAATCAAAACTTCTTCTTGCCCTTCAGCAGATTGAAAGTCTTTTGACTCTTTTGGAAGGCAATGAGTATCAGCGTCATCTTTATTCGCATCTTATTTCAGTTCAGGTTGAATTGAATCGACAGTTGACAAATCAATCACATTCATCTAAAATCAAGGAGTAATTTACACAAACCAATGAAGTATCTTTACATTGTTGACCTCTGGATTCCATATCCTGCTGCTGATACTGGACTTGTAACTCTAATTGCAGAATCTGATACAGAGGCATTTGAGATTCTGGCAAATTCAGAAGAATTCGACTCAACTTATACGAATTTGATTATGCCAAAGATTATGACATCTCAAAAGTTTGCGCTGGTTGATGATTATCAATCCGGCATTGTGGAGGCACTAGTTGTATGAATCAACTGTATCGTATTGAAGAACTGTTCACGAATGGTTGGGAACTCATTGATGAATCCGCTCAGAAACTGACAAAAGAACAGTGTGATCTCAGACTTCGTGATTATTTGAATCAGGGATATAATCCAAACTATCTTCGGGCAGTGATCGATGTACATTCCGAAGATCAATGATTATGTAAAATGGTCTAAGGGTGTTGAAGGTTGGATTTATTTCAAGGATTCTGACTACATTACGATCGAAGTTCTTGTCAAACCAAAAGATGAGATTAACTACAAAGCCTCACCGATTCATGCAAACAATCGTCTTTTGGTTCTTTGTTATTCAAATCAGTGGCACGAACTTCATTATATAAAATCCAGAGAATCAATTTATGAAGACTAAAAATGCCTGGAGATGGTGGGCAAAGGCAATTGGTGAAAAGGCATCAAAGAATGATAAGGAATCCGATATTGTTGCAATCATTCGTACAGTCATCTTTGCCACCTATTTTATTACAAACTCCTTCATTGTTGCAGGTGTGATTCGACATTGGAACGATTCTAAAGTTATTGAAATTCATTATGAAATACCAGGTTACTTACAACAAAATCAAGAAAAAGGGACAATCTAAACAGAGTGCGGTCTTTTATAAAATTGAAGATGCCTCCATGTGGGAAAAACATGTCATTCAACAGGGTTGTATTAATGTCGAAATTGTTCCAATCTTCTGATTTCAAACTTCTCATTATCTGTTTCATGGTCGGTATTGTTCTTGCATTTATTTTTTGATTCTTATGGAAACTCCAATGATTGAACTGAATGAAAACAATTATTGTGATCAAAAACCCATCATAATGTCGTTTTCATTTGAGGAGCACGATCTTCTCAATAGTATGCTGAATCACTTTCTTGACATTTATGATTTTGTCGGATATGGGGAGATTTATGATCTGCCAGAGAATTCAGAACTCAAGAAGCGTTATAATATGATTCTGGAAATGAAAGAACGCTCTCATGTTCTGTGGGCACATCGTTTTGATCATCCTCCTTATGACAATGGCAACCAAATCTCCTCTAAAAACTGAAATTCTACAACAGGCGATTGCGGTTGCCATGTCTTCTGATGCTCCAAAGAAAATTGGTGCGATTCTTCTCAAAAGAAATCGCACCATTTCATGTGCCGTCAATGATTATAAAAGAACTCATCCGGTTCAGTACTGGGCGGCACAAAGCGCGGCAAAGATCTGGAATAATCCACATCTTGAAAAGAAGGTATATCTTCATGCCGAAATTCTAAGTTTAATCAAGGCAAAGGAAGATGCCGATACGATTATTGTTTGTAGAGTTGGTGGACATCACGGAAATGAACTTCGTATGAGTCGTCCATGTGTGATTTGTTCTGAATATATTCGAAATTGTAGTCATATTGTTCATGTTCATTATTCCACCGAGAACGGATTCATGTATGAGTACTGGGGATCATAAATATCAATAAAAAATGAAAACATTTTCACAGTTTCTTGAGGATACTGGTACTGGTAACTATGGTTCTTATGTGGATGAAAGAAAAAGACGAATAACAAATAAACCCTCTCCAACACAAGAATATAAGGAAAGAAGATTGGCATATATGCTTCAAAAAGACCTACCTCCACCAGAGTATAGGTCATCTGCAACATAAATATCTAAAAAGTATTTGTGTAAAAGATGTTAAACGAAGGAAACAAGCGTGACGAATACCTAGAAAAGAAAGGTGAAAGCACTAAAACCACTGCGATGAGAAAGTCCAGTGAAAGAAGAGGGCGTTTTAGTTCTGGTGACACTCATCAAAGCGCAAAAAGAGAAAATATCACCTGGACAAGACCTGGAACAAGAGGTTATGATGATTCATTAAATCGTCAGAGAAAAAGTGCTCATCGTTCAGGAAGAGGCAGAACAAAACCTCAGGCAGGTACATCATCAGAACAAAGAAGGACCGATGCAATTTGGCAAAGTAGATTTCCAGAGGATCGTCCAAAAGGGAAATATGAAATACTTCAAGATAAAAAACAAAAAGGTCAACCAACTGGTATTGAAGCACAAAAACAAGGAATAATAAGAAAAGGTGAAAGAAGAAGAGAACTTCGCACTCAGGCAGTGAATGCAATTCGCAGAGCAGTTGGTGGTGGATATGTGAATGAAACAAAGACCTTTGAAGAGTTTATGGTCGAAGCACATATGATTATGGAAAGACCCTATCAAATCTATGGACCTGATCCTCATGGACCTAGTGATTCTGAACCACAACCACTTGGTAAACCTTATAAAAACAAAAAGAGAGCAAAGACAAGAGCAGATAAGTTAGATCAGGAAATCGGTGGTTATCGCCATTTTGTTCGTAAAGTGGATGAAGAATTTAAAGACCTAACGCCAGAAAAGGAAGAAAGAGTTATGAATAGAGTCGGTGAACTCGCAAGAGATCTTCAAGTTCAATCCGGAAGAATGAAACAATTAAATAAAAAACCATTTGGTAAGTACAGACCCAAAGTAAAGAAAGAAAAAGAGGCAATTATAAAATCTGCAAAAAAGAAACAAAATTTGGTTCAAAATGCTTCTGATGCATTGATTCGAACCGGTGTGAGTCGTCAAGCAAAAATAGTGAAAAGAATTCATGATATCAATCAAAAATTAAGAGATCTTGGGGAAGAACCATGAAAACATTTTCAGCGTTCATTACAGAAGCAAATCGCAGAGCGCAAAGAGCATCCAAAGCAGGAAGAAAACCCAAGGAAGGTGAAAAATCAACATCCACCGAAAAACCATCTGCAGTTGTAACAGTTGGTCTTCCTGGTTCTGGAAAGTCAACCATCGCCAAACACATGGTATCGAAGGGTAATACTGATCAACATGAATTAGATAAATCAAGGCAGGCACTTGGAAAAGGTCCTGCCTATTTTGGTTCTGATATTGTTCAACATACTTATTCGGGTGCAAAGAAGAGTGCGGCGCAGGGTAAAAACACTGTTCTTTCTAATACATCAATTCCAAGACAACATCGCCAGGATGCCATTAATAAACTTAAGGACTCTGGATATGATAAGGTGACTCCAGTTCTGTCACCAGGGTCAACAAAAGCGGCGATGAGACGCAATCGTAAAAGAACCGGATCCAAACCAGGTGAGGGTGCTGTTCCTCAATTTGTGATGAATCGTATGGCGCAGGGTATGCAACAAATGAGTCGTGATGAAAGAAGAGAGTTGAGATCAAATTATAAGAAACTTCATAAAAAAGAACGATTCACTAAACCTGCAATGAGAAGATCTGGAGCAATTCGATGAAAACATTCTCAGAGTTTATTGAAGAAAGTTCAACTCCAGAAAGAGGGAGAAGAAGATTATCATCACGCGGACCTAAGAAAGATAGTTATCAAAGAGGAAAAGACAGAGAAGAGACTTCGAATAAAATAGCGGTCAAAAAAGCAGGATTTAAAACCAAATCACAAGATGGTCCACATGGTTCTTCTGACCATTATCATAGTAGTTCTAGGCATCATTCCACAAATATCGCATCTCATAAAACTCAGGCAGATTATGCACTTAGCACAGTAGATAGAAAATACGATAGATTTTCTTCTAGCAGAAGAGTTGAACCAACATCATCCAGAGTTTCTGGATTAAAAAAAATTCGTAGATTATTAAAAACAACAAGAACTGCTAAACCAGTGCATGATATTTCAATTCACTCTGATGAGAGTGGTATTTCTAAAAATGATAGCAAAAGATTGATTTCAAGAGGAAAAAGTTTTAAGAAAGAAAGAAGAGGAGTTTCTGATGCTCTTAAGAATGCTGGTGCAAAAACAGGTGATTTTGCGGTAGGTGAACCTTATGGATCAATGCCACATGAAAATCCAGAAAAAGGTAAAAAAGTAAGAGCAAAATTATATGGTAAAGATTATGGTGTAAATCTTGATAAAAGAACTGGTAAAATGGTTGGTAGAGTAGGCACTTTTGAAGAGTTTATGGTAGAATCACAACAAGTTCTGAATAAAATCTCCAGAAATTACGGAAAAAGATATCGTGGTGTGAATGTGAATATCACTCATGATCCAAAGACAGATAGTATTCGAGTCAATCAACTTTTTGTTCCACCAGAACTTCGAGGACAAGGAATTGGAACCAGAGTGATGAAGGGTCTTGGTAAGTATGCTGATAAAATAAATAATCGAATTACATTGACACAAGATCCTGATAAGGGAAAGAAAGCAAAATTAACAAAGTTTTATAAGTCTCATGGATTTGAACCAAATAAGGGTAAAAAAAGAGACTTTACCACCAGAGACACTCATATTCGTCAACCCAAGAAAGACACCTGAAGAACTGTCACAACACCCCTCCTCCTGCCCCTACAACACCCTTATAATATGGAGGTAGTCAAGCACACCTCTCATGATCACCGACACCACCACAGACGCTCAGATCCGTCGTACAATTCAAAAAACCATTGAAACCGAGATGCCTCTGCGTCTTCTGAAGCGTATTGTGTATGAAGTACGCTGTGAAGAACTTGGTATTCTGCCCGATTCCTGGAAACTGTACTCTGAGGAGAACTGAAAAGAGTATGAAGGCATGGTTCAAACATCAAATTGCACAAAAAAACAAATGACTGACAAAGAAAAACTTTTTGCTCTCACTGAGATCATGGGTGATGTGATACATACTCTGGAAATGAAACAGTATGACATTGAAAATCCTCACCTATCTTATGAATGTGTGATTGAGGCAGATAAGTTTCATCAACGAATGCTAGACATTCTTCACTCTGAGGACAGTTGAGGCACTGGCACAAGAGAACCCACAAAGTTCCTGAAAGTGCCCTATAATACTCTCATACACAAACAACTACCATGAACGAAGAACTCCAAAAACAACTTGCTCAGGTCATTAGTTCTATTGTGACTTCTGTTGGAGAAGTCAAAGACTTTTCAGTTTCTCAACTTCCTGACATTGCTCAACAGTACATCAATTATGGTATTGTGAGCAGTGCCGTTTGGGTTGTGCTATGTACCATTATTGCAGCAGTTTCCATTAAGGTTCTGTTTTTTTCATTCAAAAAATTGAATGAACCTTATGACAATGGTGCGTACATTGCAGTCGCAATTTTTTCATTCTTTGTTTCCACTATCTTCTTCTTAGTCAACCTTCACGACCTTATTCTGGTCCTAACTGCACCTAAGGTTTGGTTTATTCTGAAAATCAAAGAACTTCTTGCTTGAAACTATGACTTACACACCCGAACAAATCCCTCAAATTGCCCTCAAAGAACTTAAAGAAATTGAAGAACCAAACATTATGGACCTATCTCCAATAGAAAAACGTGATTTAGCAAAGAGCACATCTTCAGCAAATATTCTAAGGTCTCTGGCGACTGATGAGGATTTTTGGGTTCGATACTGGGTCACATATAACTCCAACACTCCAGAAGATGTTATAAGAACTCTAGCAAAAGAAGAACTCAAAAAAACACTTGCTAAGGAAATCGAAGAAGATGCAATTAGATATCCTTTCAGTCATGGTTACAAACCAGAACCATACAAAACACTGGAACTCACTAAGATACAATACGATGCGATTAAGCAATTGATTGACTCTTGCAAAAACTCTGACCTTCTGAACATTAACCTTTGATGACTACCAAATCTCAACTCCAGTCTAAAATCGAAGAACTTGAGAACGAACTCAAAATGAACAAAATCACTGCATCAGAAGCAAAACAAGTTTCAATTCAAATGAGGAAAGAACTAGAAGTCAAGTTCTTCTCAAATCAACTGAGTCTTGTGTATGACAAAATCAATCAGAGTAGTCATGAAGGTTATCTACGTTGTGAGTATTCTATTCCCAGTGGAAATGTAAACACTGAGGGTGTTCTTGTCAAAATTGAATCTATTTTAAAGGATGATGGATTTATCGTCAGTCATAGGGATTCCACATCTCATCATCATGACTATGTGCTTTCTATTAGTTGGTCAGAAGACACTTAAAGAACTGACATAAGACCCCTTGCGGTCCAATGGCATCTGTGACATACTACTTACATACATGCATGAGGTACCTCATCAAATGTCTCTTGATTTTTACTTGACTATTAAAGTTGATACTGGAGCACCTGAACTTCATACAGTTGAATTGTATTCTGGGAATATTACTCATAATCTGAATACAATGGCAGAATCGGCAGGAATCTACAAGTGCCTTTGGCGCCCTAATGAACTTTGGGATAATCCAACCGCCGACAAACTTATTCCACATCTTGAGGCAGGACTTCTAAAACTGAAATCCAATCCAGAATATTTCAAGCAGTTCAATGCTTCTAATGGTTGGGGGACTTATGATGACTTTGTACCTTTTGTGGAGGAAGTATTGAATGCTTGTAAGGAACATCCAAAAGCAAGTGTTGATACTTGGATTTGATTGACTGACACACTGAGACCTCTTCTACTCTATTGTACCTTTAAACATTAACAACAAACTCTTATGACACAAACCATTTACGTTCTGACTGAAGGTAGTTACTCTGATTATCATATCATTGGAGTTTATTCCACTGAAAAACTTGCAAAAGAAGCAAAAGAATTCGCATATCCTTATGCCAATGTTGAAGAATACGCATTGAATCAAATTCCAGACCATCCTCCAGGTATGAAAGCATGGTATGTAAGGTTTTGCAATGGGACACTTAACTCCGCTATTCAAGCATCAAGTAATTATTTTGATGTACGAGAAAATGAATATATTCAAGAAGTATCAAAATATAATCCAGAGAGAAAGGTATTTTTTGATGTCTATTGCTGGGCAGTAGATAAAGAACACGCAGAAAAGATTGCGCTGGATAAGTATTATCAACATCAAGCACAAAAGTCAGGTATTGCCTAAGGTACCTGTGACACCCTAAGAACTGGCACACCAAGTCCCCACAGACCCCACCTGACCCCTTATCATAGTCCTATACGCAAACAACTCTTATGAACCAAGAAGATTATCTCAACTCTCTAAAAACTTGGGTCAAATACTCTCCTTGGGAATGGGTGAGTGATTATTGCGATGAACAAGGTCGTTGTTGGTTTGAAATTATGGAAGAGTGGAAACTCATCAAACCTCAAGATGCATACAACACTGTTACTTGTCTTCCTTATTCTATGAAGAAGAATTCTGTATCTGAAACATAATCTTCTTCAGACCAAATCTATTCACATACTCATCTAGAGATTCATTCAAAATCTTATGAAAGAACTCATAAGTATCACCTACAGGAATGTTCTTCTCTAATGCAGAAAGATGAACTAATTTAATATAATCACTCATCTCTTTACTTAAAACCAATCGGTCAGTATCCAGTTCAATCGTACCATTGATTTCTCTTTTTCTACCAATCCACTCAAGATTAGATAAGGCATTATTGGATACATCACCATCCTTATGTCTTACTTTTTTTGAGTTGGTATGATTGGGAGTAAATGACTCACATACTAATCTATGGACATAATAAGACCTATGCTTACCCTTACCGTTTGATAATTGAACAACTTTATAGGATGGTCGATGCTTACAGTTTGACCAGTATTGTTTTAGTTTTTTTATTTTTTTGTATTTGTTTGAATAGACTTCACCTTCACTTGTGACATAATAAAATTTGTAATCTTCCATTCCTGGTAGTTTGCAAATCTCTTTGGTGAGGACTTTCATTCTATTGGTGTTTCTCATAGAAAGTATGTATGAGATTTTTTACCAAAGTTTTGTGTTCAAATCCACATTAATTTATGTTAATATGATATAACGATTGTGTTATGTTGTTCTAAACTTTATGGAATACCATTAGAACCTTATGGAATACCATTAGAACCTTATTAAATGTGTCTGGAACTTCTTTGAGTCTTATGAAATGTGTTGGGGTCTTGTGAGTTTTGCCTGCGACTCATAAGACTCACACCCCTCACAGGACACTTCGAGAACCGGCACAAGACTCCAACATCACTATATAACCATATAACACTATCGTTATACAAAAAATCTCGACGGACCCCCTTGCGCTTTCGTCGAGATTATGCTACGATACCTATGTCCCTTCAGGAATCTCGACGAGTTATGTACGACGACTACGATTTCGACTATTCTTATAGCAACGACTCTAATCTCGACGAGGACACATATGCCGATCATGGCACATCAGATCTCGACGAAGATTATGCACGAGACACACAAGACTACGAAGGTCTTGCATATCGCCACTACGCATGAGGATTATGACAATCGCACAAAAACGAGTAGTTCAGGTCACACTAGACATCGAGTGTTATGATGACCTTGACATTGAGAATATGGACTGGAAAGAACTTCTAGAACTTGAAGGTGACGAGAAGATTATCTCTACAACAATTAAAGACCTAGACCCATTCCTCTATTGACCCATAAGACCCCTCTACGTCTCATAAGGTGTCTACCCCTATGCCAGTTCATAAGGCGGCACACAGAGGCACACAGAGGGGTCTCAGAGTCTTAAGGTATTTGGAGTCAAATATTTGTTTCTTATAAATAATAACAAGAAGAACATTTGAATTATAAGTTTTTGAGTCTTCGCACAATACCTTCCCAGAAGCATCGACAGGCGGTTCACCCGATGAGTATAAGACTTCGCCAGTGGATTAAAGGCATTCCCTGCATCTAAGACTCGAAGAGTATAAGACAAATTGAATTCTTAAACCAAACTCAAACTTAATAAAAAGCAGGACGATTCCTGACAGATTTTTTATGTTAAAAATTTGTCACTTAGGAGTCATATTTTAGTGTTTATGTGACAGTGGATGAAGTGGCACATAAGGTATTGCAGAAGACCCTGAGACCCTGTTACATTACATTCGTACCTGAGACACCACCTCATGACCACTGCATCCAAATCTCTTCGCATTGCGGATTCAATTTCCAGCGAACCCTATGCTTTTCCTGGTGGGTATCCTCGGTTCGCTATTCTTTCTGATGGAGAGTGTCTCTGTCATAAGTGTTGTGAAACTGAACGCAAATGGATTGGTACGACGACTGGTTCCGATGGATGGACCGTTGTATCTGATGCCATCAACTGGGAAGATTCAGACCTCTACTGTGGGCATTGTGGTGCTCAAATTGAATCTGCCTATGCTTGAGACACCCTAAGAACCGTCACAAGGGGTCTTGATTCCGCTCAAGACTCCTGCCATACTACCTTTGTTCCTGAGACACCACCTCAAATGCTCATTACTGGTGATGACATGATTCATTTCATTAGATACGTTCATGATTTCTATGGACCCAATGGAATCTATGATATGAATGTCACAAAGGACATGATTATGAATGCAACCATGAAGTATCTGACTACATCAGGTACTAGATTTAATGGTGATAGTTATGACCGTGAGATGGTACGTGATATTATGATTGAAACCTATAATCTGGTAGCAGTCTAAGAACTAATCCAACAAATCTTTATCATTTTCTTCAATCATCATGAGCATCTACACTGACAATGGTTACGCAAACCGCGAAGAGTATCTGAATGAACTCCGTGAAGAGTATGGTGCTGATCTGGTCAACACCCTGATCACGGTTCTGCCTGCAAGTGAGGACTTTGACGGTCTTATCACTTCGCTGGAAGATGCAATGGACGGTTTCTAAATAATAGTGCTTATGTGTCGCAACTAAAGCAACATTGAGGGGCAAAAATGCCCCTCTTTTAGCATAAATAACTATGCGACACATAAAGTAGAACTATGGTAAATCCTAATAGGTATTATACTTACGCATATTTGCGGGAAGATAGAACTCCTTATTACATTGGTAAAGGATCAGGAAAACGATTATTTTATAAGTATGGAAAAAATTGCAAACCACCAAAAGATAGAAGTAGAATAATTAAACTCAAACAAAATTTAACTGAAGCAGAAGCATTTAAGCACGAGAAATATATGATTGCAGTTTTTGGTAAAAAATATGATGGAACTGGTATTTTGATGAACATTTCTGATGGTGGTAATGCTCCACCTATTATTTGTGGAAACAATCATCATATGAAAACTGAAGAATATAAAAAAAGAGTCAGTGAAAAACTTACTGGAAGAAAAGGACATCCTGCTTGGAATAAAGGTATTTCCATTAAAGAAGAAATGAGACAAAAAATTACAGGAGAAGGTAATGGTGTTGCTCAGTGGTGGAAACTTACATTCTTTGATGGTAGAGAACTTATAATGTGTGGATTATCTAATTGGTGTAAAGAAAATGGATATGATAAATCAAAAATTTCTGAGGTATATTATAAAAAAAATGGAAGAACTAAACATAAGGACATTGTGACAGTTGAGAAACTGGCACACCCACCAAACCATACCATTTGAATCCCTGTTACATTGCATTTGTTGATTTGAGGAACCTCCCATCGGTACTCGTTCACGCATCGGCATCGAAATGCCTGACCACACCATTGTTTCAGTGTATTGCCACTGGGATGGTTATGTTGAGCACAATGGTAAGATTCTGGTGGAGCACTATCAGAACCGTGAAGATGTACAAGAACTGATTGATGGTGGCAGTATGTCATCACTTCGTACAACTCATCTATGGGAAACTGCAGCAGTTCGGGATGAGAATGGTGAAATTGTTCGGGATGAGAATGATAACTGGTTGTATTCTCCAACTCGTGATCCTCAACCACTCTATCATTCCGAACGGGGTGAGGTGAATGAACCTTATCACACCAGTTTTGATGAGTTTGTTTCTGGCGATTGTGGAGAGGAGTTTGCTTATCTGTACGATCTGAATGGTAACTGGAAAGCATGGAAAATCGGTTGGGGTGAAACTAACACTCAAAGTGTTGAGATTCCTGGGTATGTGACAGCATAAGAACTGTCACAGGGGCATCTAGGATCGCCTGGAATGCCCCTATACTATGAGAGTCAACCAACCCACCTAATCACATGGAAGACACCTTCTGGGCGGAAATACAGGATGCTCCTGGCGAGATTTGGGATCTCGACATTCCAGAACTTCGTGAAGACGAAGATGAGCAGACCTGGAATGATTTTGTCAACAGCAATGTGACACTCTGATGACATACAAAGAACTTCTGTCTCACATTCAGAATCTCACTGAAGAACAACTGAATCGTGAGGTGATTCTCTATAACTTTGAGGAGGATCTTCTTCTTGATAATGAAGTGACTGCACTTCGTTCGGCACAGTGTGATGTTCCTGGGTTGATCTCCAAGGATACACCTTATCTGGTGATGTGACACTCTGACAACTGGCACATCAGGGGTTGCAGAGTCCTGTGACCCCATGCCATACTACCTTTGTTCCTGAGACATCACCTCATGTCCCTCCTGTTCGATAAGTACAACCTGTTCAATCAGACTTCCGAGCATGATTGGAAGATGAGTGAATGTGCTGAATGGGTAAAGCACTACAACAACTTTCTGTCTTGGACTGCAATTACAACTGAGGAACAACGTTCTTTCTTTGAGGAAGAACTCCAAGAATACCTTTGTTATGATGTTTGATGTGACACTCTGACAACTGGCACAAGTCACTTGACTTCTCCTCACTGACCACTTAAACTCTTAACAGTTCACTTGGAATGGCAGCGCCTTAAAGACTCTTAATCAACTTACGTTTCTCTAGAATCTCATTATGACGACTACCACTGCTTCTCTTTCGACCATTGAAATCAACGGTGTTACTTATGCACCCATTGGTTCTACTCCTACTGGCAACCGTCACGTTGTTGTAATTGACCGTGGATGGATTGTTGCCGGTGACGTGAGCACCGATGAAGTTACCAAGGAACTTGTTGTTTCCAATGCTATTCATGTGTTCCGTTGGGAATCCATTGGATTCGATGGTGTTCTCAAAGACCCCAAGAGTTCCAAATTGACTCTTAAGACTCTCCCGTATCCGGTGAAAGTTCCTCAATGTTCCGTTATCTTCACTGTACCTGTTCCTGAAACCTGGGGCGTTTGATTGTTTGTTTATGGGGGGTGGGTAATCATTGCCTCCCTTTTTTTATTCAGAGGTTTTAAGATGACTGAATACTTTTATCCCGTAGGTTCCGGTTACGGTAACGGTGACGGTGACGGTTACGGTAACGGTTCCGGTGACGGTTACGGTGACGGTTACGGTGACGGTTACGGTTTCGGTTCCGGTTACGGTAACGATGACGGTTACGGTTACGGTGACGGTTACGGTTACGGTTACGGTAACGGTTACGGTTACGGTGACGGTTACGGTTACGGTTACGGTAACGGTTCCGGTTCCGGTGAAGGTTACGGTTACGGTTACGGTGAGGGTACAATCACCACAAGAACTCGTCGGAGGTCTTAAGATGACTGATTACTTTTATCCCGTAGGTTACGGTAACGGTGACGGTTACGGTAACGGTTACGGTGACGGTTACGGTGACGGTTACGGTTACGGTTCCGGTTTCGGTTACGGTAACAGTAACGGTAACGGTTCCGGTTTCGGTTACGGTTACGGTAACAGTAACGGTAACGGTTCCGGTTTCGGTTACGGTTACGGTGACGGTGACGGTTACGGTTACGGTGACGGTTACGGTACAATTTCCACAAGAACTCGTCGGAGGTCTTAAGATGACTGAATACTTTTATCCCGTAGGTTACGGTAACAGTTACGGTGACGGTAACGGTAACGGTTACGGTTACGGTTACGGTTACGGTAACGGTAACGGTAACGGTGACGGTGACGGTGACGGTTCCGGTTTCGGTTACGGTAACGGCACAATTTCCACAAGAACTCGTCGGAGGTCTTGAAACTCATGAACATTCTAATTACATCAATGCCCGACACCTATCAATTTTTTGGCAATGCTAATACCTACGTTGGCGCTGTTGCCCTTTTTGCGACTCCTGTGCTTCTTTATTGGATTTTCCGTTCTTACTGGCGGAGTCCTTATCGTCGCTAAGACACTTTGACAACTGGCACAAGGGCACTGGACTTCTCTCTGGTACCCTGTCATACTACATTCGTACCTGAGACTCCCAATGGAAACTGTAATTGCGTTTTCTGATGAGTTTGAGATTGTTCAAGATTCATCAGACTTTGTTCACATCATGGATGGTGAACAAACTGTCCGTCTTTCCATGCCTCGGAAGATTCTGGATGACATTGTGAGTCAAATCCACAGCAGGGTAGATTTCCACTTCTGAAACTGGCACAAGGGGGCACCACCTGCCCCCAATCATCCACTAGACTACATTCGTACCTGAGGCACTTCTGATGTATCACATCGCCATTGTTCATTCGGAAGAAGACTACTTTGAGTCTGTGGCATCATTTAAGTCTTATGATGCTGCTGATGCAGAGTTTGATGACTGGAGTGAGAAACTGCCTCATGCCTGGTTGGAGATTGTGACACCAGATAAAGTGGCACAAGGTACCGTGACAGTTCCTGATTGATGAACTAAGATAATTATGGGAATGTGGGTGCCCTAAAAGACCGCATTGTTAACAATTACTTTTTTTGATTATTATGTTCAAGTTTACTTCTTCTGCCATTGAGAACATCACTGAAGTTCAAGATGGTCAGGTTACGATCACCTTTAGTGGTGGTCGGGATTATACTTACAAGGTTGCAGAACCTGAGAACTTTGTTTCTCAACTGAATGAAGTGATTCAACAGGAACAGTCTGTTGGTCGTTTTGTCAATTCTGCAATTCGCGGTGAACAACTTGTGACACTCTGATCACTGTCACATCAGGGGTTGCGGTTCTCGTGACCCCATGTCATACTTAAATCGTTCAAGACATTTCTACTTCTTATGGACAAAGAAATCATGACCACACTTCTCGATCAAGCAGCGGATGGCAACGGCATTCTTCAGATTCTTGATGCACTGTATGATGGGATGGACAGTGGTGAATCTAGTCAAGATTTTTGCCCAACACTAGACGAGATTCAGTTCTAAAACTCGACGAGGTGTGCCACATCATCTAGTGGTACACCTCTCTCGACGAGTTCAGGTACATCAACTAGATTACACACATCTCGACGAGGTTATCATGCAAACAGCATTTATCACACCAATCTCGAACAAGGCAAAGAATCGCTTTGCCAATCTCATGGATCACAATGATGAATGTATCATTGAGCAACACAAAGGTAACAAAGTGTTTCTTACATCCATGAACAAACGCAATCATTTCTGGGTACATCTTGACAATGACCCAGACTGGATGATAGACTTTTAAAATAAGGGAGGAAGGGGTTTGCCTCCCAGACGATTCAGAAAAGTCACCCTGCGCGTAAGAAAACAGATAATCATAGCATGGTTAAAGGTGATGTGGGTTCTTGAGGATCGGGGTGGTGCCTGATCCTTTTTTTCTTGTCTTATTGTATTATTTTATGGTAGGATCAGTGACGATGTATTGTTCAGTAGGGATACCCTTCCCCCGTTGGTGCTGGTTGTTCATTTAAGATACAGCATCACAGACCCTAGAATGACCCTGATGGACAGTTTTGATGGTGGCACAAGATCGCTGGTACTGGTCGGTTCTGGGGTGCCATACTTCCACCAACGGCGCACCACTGACGCCGCCTCGCCTCTCTAATCATGAGCACCACCACCTTTGACTTCTCTGGTTTCTCTGATGATCAAGTGCGGGCGCTGATGCTTCTGGCACAGCAACAGATCGAATCCCGTAAGGTATCCTTCGACGATCAAGTTTCTGTTGTTCAGCAACAGCGTATGAATGATCGTATGAAAGAGATCGAGCGCAATGTTGCTCAGATCGAAACAGTCAACGCTGCATTTGAGGTCTGCCTGAATGAGATTCTGGGTGACATCAATGAGTCGCGTTGGATTGTATCTCAACTCGACAAGTGCCGCCGTGAGAATGACTTTCGGCGCATGAATACGGTTTACTTTAAGTATCGCGGAAAGGATCTTAAAGTGGAAGAGATGCTGAAGACTCTCTCTGCAGTGTATCGTCTGAAGTGCAAAAATTACAAGAATCCTTCTGATAAGTCTTGGGATCGTGGTATTGTTCGCCATGAGATTCGCTGCCCTCATTGTGGAGAATACGCCAAAAAGTTGGTAGAGTTTCTTGACATTAAAGGGATTCGCTGGGCGGATCTGTGACAATCTACTAAGTGTCACAAAAGGGGTTGTGGTTTATCCCAACCCCATGCAATACTTACATTGTTTATCACCTGAACTTCTCATGAATTACTCTGAACTTCTTGCTAAACTTCAACAACTCAATGAAGAACAATTGCAAGAACCTGTGATTGTTATGGATCTTTTCAAGGGTTATGGGTATGATGATGTTCAGTTTGATTCTGAGAATCTTTGTTTCACGTTTGGCGAAGACTGAATCCTAATCATCACCTGAACCATGATCACAATTCAATCCAACAGCATTAAAGAGTTCTTCACCGATTCTGAATGGGATTTGATTTTTAATCTCTTGAATGAGAATCGTATGGTTATTGATGAAGACCATCCTTATCTGGAGGAGAATTATACTGCTCTGGATAAGATCCGCAAACTGTTTCAGGACTGATAGGACACTTCTCTAACTGTCCACTGGGGCATCGGATCCTGCCTCTGATGCCCCTATACTGATCTCAGTTCACCACTGAACCACACCATGCTGAACTTCTCCAAGGGTAACGCCAAACTGGGCAAGCACACTCTGATCTTTAGTCTTCCCGCTGGTAAGACTTGTCCCGGTGCAATGTTCTGCAAATCGTTTGCTGTTGTTGATGAGAACGGCAACCGTAAGATTCAAGATGGTCCGCACACTGAATTCCGTTGTTTCGCTGCATCTTCTGAAGTCTTTTATACTACCGTATATGAAAGTCGTGCTCAGAATCTTCAACTGATTGTTGATGCTCTTCAGAATGGATCTGCTGCTGATTTGATTCACAATTCCATTCAACATCACCGCACTAAAAAGACTCAACTGGTCCGTATTCATGAATCGGGCGATTTCTTCTCTGGTGCTTATCTTGATGCTTGGATTGAAGTTGCACACCGAAATCCCGATCTTAAGTTTTATTGCTATTCCAAGAGTCTGCAACTGTTTCTCAACTTCAAATTGCCCAATAATTTTTATATGACGGCATCATATGGTGGCAAGTTTGACTATTTAATTGATGAAGGATACTTCACTCGTTATAGCAAAGTTGTACTGAATCAGGAGGATGCTGATAGGTTGGGTCTGGAAGTTGATCACGATGATTCACACTGTCTAAAAGATAAACCTTTCGCCCTTTTGGTTCATTCAACCCAACCTAAAGGTTCTATCTATGGGAAGGCAATTTATGCACGAAGGAAGAACAATGAGTTTTCTGGTTACAGTAAGAAACCAGTAACTGTGACGGTCTGACAACTGTCACAAGGGGTCTTGATTAGGTTCAGGATCCCTGCAATACTACCTTTGTTCCTGAGGGATTCCCCACCATGGCATACATCGACAATCCAGTTGATTCTAACAACTGCTGGGATGATTCTGATTTTGTATCCTACTGGAATGAGATTGAACATTTCAATGAGAATCAAGGTTGGGATCATGGTGAAATGCTTGAAATGATCATTGATAAGTATAACGATGGTTGGTCCACTGATGAGGCAATGAATCAAATTGAAGCATACTTGAAGGATAACGATTGATTCTTAAGGTCTCATCTCTTCACCATGAAACTCTTTCCATTCTTCTTCTGTCTCTTTTCTGTTTGGACTGGTCTACAGGTTCTGAATGCACAAGCAACAGTGAATCAAAATCAGGAGAATCGCGCCGAGATTCATTGTAATGAAAACCCTTCACTCTGCGGTCTGAAATGATCAATTTTCTTACCAAATCTCGATCACCTCAACTGTATCATGCCATGATGATTCGCATTCTGTTAATCTCGACGATACTGTGGATTTCATGGGATCACATCAAACCAGCAAGAAATCTAGTTTCTGATGCAATGATTCAAATCTCGAACATCATTCGAGACTAAATCTCGATCAAATCATGAATCCTTTTCTCGACAACATTCAAATCGAAGAAACATTCTTTGATGATGATCTCGAACAACAATGTTTCATTGATGATTATAGTGATGATGGCGAAGCATTAGCATCAGCAGGATTTGGAACTGATGAAGATTATGGTGGATAAAGTATAATGATCAAGGTGGAATCATTCCACCTTTTTTATAGTTTATTGTGTATTATTTTATTGCGGGTTCGGTGACGATGTATTGATCAAGCAGTTACCCTACTGCTGTTGGTGCCGATTGTTCCTAGAGTCTACAAACCCTTAAGACCCTTTTGACCCTGCCAGTGTGCCAGTTTGCCAACTGTCCACGATCGGTGGACACTGCCCCGGATCTGCCTGTATTGTGATCTCAGTTCACACCACTGAACCATGTTCCGAACCTTCCGCCCCGTTTGTGACACTGAAACCCGTCAGATTCAGTGGGCAGTGTTTAAGAATGGTGTTCCACAGAATCAGACTCTAACTGCGGTGCAAATCTCAGGGCATTATGCTGAGAAGTATCGTGGTGACGCTAAACCGCTGCGCTGCGCTGATTAACAATTGTAACGGGGGATCCCCAGCGGTCCCCTCCATGCTGTAGGATTCTCTCAGTTCACACCACACCACTGAACCATGATCACGCCATTCGATTACCTGTCTGTTCTGAATAGTTACGTTGATCCTGAGAACGGAACCGTAAGTTTCTGGCACGCAAGAACGTGTGCCAAACTTATGGGAGTTCTTGATAGTTTCTCTGCAACTTATGATTGCATGATTGGTCAAAGGGTTGATCTTGGAGAGTATAGGGCATGGGCGTTTAATGCTCTCTATGGTTGATTGTTAATGATTGTTACAGGGGACCCCTCAACGGTCCCCACCATGCTGTAGGATTCTCTCAGTTCACCACACCACTCCGATGAACCTCGCCACCCTGATCAAAACCGCCGTTCGCGCCACCCTGATCCAGAACGGACCGCAAACATGCTCGGATATTGTTCGCGGTATGGGTCTGGATCCTTCCCGCCATAAGGGTACTGTTCATGCCGTTATGGTTGATCTTGAAAAATCGGGTATTCTTGGCGCTACGATGAAAGGTAGCCGCCGTGATCTGTGGTTCATTTATACCGATAAAATCCGCAAGCGTGACCGTATCATCGCTGCAATGATCGGTTAATTTAATCGGGGGGAGGTTAAATCTCCTCCTCTTTTTTATAGTTTATTGTGTATTATTTTATTGCAGGTTTGGTGACGATGTATTGATCAAGCAGTTACCCTACTGCTGTTGGTGCCGATTGTCCCTAGAGTCTAATCACGCCGGAGACCCTTCCGTGGATTGTGACAGATCAGCAACCCTTATCAGTCAAAGGGTTGACGTTGGCACCGATTCCGGCAATACTGGTCTCAGTTCACACCACTGAACCATGATCCGCCGCCACGCAACCGCCGCAGACTTCACCCGATGGGAGCAGTCTGCCGCAGTCATGACCGATGCTGAACTGATCTATGCTGCTGCAGACTGCCGTAAGGTTGAGGCGCTCTGGCGGGGCGTAGACGGCATGGTAGAGGGGTTTTACAGTGATCAGGCGGCAACCTATGGCACCGAACTGTACCGTCGCCGCCAGAACCACCGCTGATTAACAATTGTAACGGGGGACCCCTCAACGGTCCCCACCATGCTCTAAGATTCTTTCAAGCGGGACGGACCCGCACCATCCACACCCTGAGGCATCATGCGTAAGATTGAAACCGCCATGAATCGCGCCATCACTGATGGTATCGACTGGAAGCAAGACAATACAGAGGTCGTCTATTCTCCCGAGCGTGACGCTTCCTATGTTCACCTTCACGGCAATCATATTGCCACGATCGGTGAGGGATTCATCGAACTTTATACTTGTGGGTATAAGACAAACACCACAAAATCGCGCCTCAACGCTATTCTGAGAGAGCACGGCAATGGCGACGGCATCTTTCAGAAAAACTATGAATGGTTTGTAGAAACCAACGGTGAGATTGTTCCATTCTCGGAGGGTATGATTCTCCGCTGATTCTTACAATCGGGGAGGTTAAATCTCCTCCCCTTTTTCTTATGTTCTTTCTCACTGAATCAGAGCAAACTCTTCTAGATTCCGTTGGATTCTTAGAGGTTACTGATGATCTACTAGATCGCATGTTCCCCGAAAATCTCGACGAGAATACACACAAGAATCTAGACTAGATCACACACAAGAATCTAGACTAGATCACACACAAACAATCTCGATCATTATCTGAAATGTTCACGATTCGCTACTTCCGTCCTTACAAACAAGAATGGAAATTTCAGTCTTTTAATACAATTGAAGAGGCAGAAAGAATGATCAGATTCTATCAGTCTTGTGGTAGTCCTGCTGGGATGGTATAAAGAAAGACTGAGACTTAATGTATAAAGAATAGAGAATGAATCTGAAGTAGTTTTCTATTCTTTATACTTTTTAATTCTTATTTGATTCTTTATTCTAATACTCTCCATTCAGAAGTGCATTGTGATTCTTATAGTCAGTGGTGTGGTTAATTCTAATCACAATGCACTTCTCAATGGACAGTTATTCTTTATACTTTGCACTGTTTTAGTTTTTTATGCTAACTGCCCCTTGTGCCAATCCCGAAACCGTCACAATCCCCCGTTGCTAGGTGCGCTCTGCCCGTGGTATTGTTGTTTCAACGGATCGGAAACGACCTTTCACCCGATCCGCACCTAGGACCCATGGAGACCCTCATTTCCGGTCAAGTTGAGACAATGCTTCCCGAACTGTTGGAGGCAATGGCGCAAGCGGAATCAGCAAAACAGCGGGTTGATTCTCTCAAAGCGCAGTTAGTTTTGGTCATTGAACAACCCCAAACGGTTAAGACTTGCTGGGGTTCGGTTACATTGAATAAAGGAAGGCGCACCGTTAAGGTTACAGATCGTGCGCTAAATGCACAGATCACACTACTTAAAGAGCAGGGAATCGCTCAGGGTAAGTGTGAAGAATCGGTGGGAGATCCGTTTATCACTGTTCGCAAGACTGATCGCTGATTAACATTTAGGGGCAGTCAATTCTGCCCCTTTCTTTCCACCTTCACCCCCTAAACTTATTATGACCGTTCTTGATTTGCAACCCTACGTGATCCCTTCTCACTGGATCTGCGCTCTAGTTAATGATGATTTCACTGGTTTAGATGATAAAGAGGACGCGATTGTTCGGCAATTTATAGCAGATTTGGGCAAACGTTACCTGTTCACTGTACCCGATGATGAGGATTCCTATTTCACACGCTGCCATGATGCACGACAGTATGGTATTCTTGCCTGCGATTGTATGGCAGTTCAAATGGCGTTTTCTCCAGAACCTGAACCTGATTATGATGCAGATGATGCCATTTGTAACCGTTACAACATCATGGTACTAGAGCAGTTTATGGATTAAGGGTTAGTTAGTGGGCGGCAGTTCTTTATACTCTGCCGCCCCTAATCACGAACGATTAGAATACCTTATTCGTTCGTGTTTGACAGTTAAGCGATCCTGATGGGTGGCGCGGTTCGGGGTCATGGGGGATGCGATATAAAAATCAATGGGTCCCTGTAAACTATAAAGTGTTACGGAAGGCAACTAAATTGTATGCTAAAATGAACTTACAAAAACTCTGAAAACAAAAAAAATTCCGAAAAAAATAATGACCTATAAAGATCCGCAAAAAAGAAAAGAATATAAGAGAGAATGGGCAAAAAAGAAAGCACTAAAAAATTCAAGTCCTTTAAATTTTCCTCCCATAAAAATCCCAGAGAATATGAAAGAAACCCAGTATTCTGGATATTATATTACAGAAGATGGAAAAGCCTATCGAGTACCTGGCAAATATGACAGATATGGTCAGCACGGCAAGATTAATGAATATGGATTAATACATTTAAATCCAGGATTCAGAGGTCATCCAGGTCGTCCAGAGTATCAATATGAATGCATTAATATTTCAATACGGGATGAAAATGGAAAATTTCTGAAACAAATAAAAAAAAGTATTCATCAATTAGTTGCAGAAGTATTTGTTCCTAATTTTGAGGGACATAATGAGATATTGCATATTGATGGGAATAATAGAAATAATCATTATAAAAATTTAAAATGGGGAACACATGAAGAAAACATGAAGATGGTTGGTTTGCCAGAAGGTACAATTAAAGAGCATAAAAGATATGGTAATTCCCAAAACCCAACAAGGTATATCAAGAAAGATGGTGAATGGATTTTAATTCCGAATAATAGACCTCCTTGGAATAAAGGATTAAAAGGAAGTTCTTGGAACACATTACCTGATGGAACTATTACGACAAGGAAGGTAAATGGTTTTCCTGCAAAGTTTATTAAACAAAATGGTGAATGGATTTATCAAAGAAAAACACCCAAAAGAAAGACACCTAAAAGAAAGAGTCCAAAAAAAGAACCATTACCTGATGGAACTATTAGTATCCGTGCTGATGGTACTACATGGATAAAGGAAAATGGTAAATGGATTTATCAAAAAAAATCCCCTATATAAAAATCGAAACTTTATATACACCAAATGAAAAAAAATTTTTCAGAAAATTTTCAACTTCTACAGGTTGATCCAATTACTGGGGACTACTATATCATCATTCCAGAAGAATTTGTAAACGAACTCTCATGGTATGAAGACACAGAAATTCTAATGAAACTCGAAGGTTCCGATCTAATTCTTTCGGAGAACTCTCATTGACAATCCCTAGATAATACTGTATGATATTATCGTAGATTTATTAATTTTATGGCGCGTGGTTTTACCGTAAAAGCAAAGGCACCCATTTCACAATCTCAAGAACAAGAATGGGACTATAATTTAGCAAGACAAATGGTGAATGGAAAATCCATCGTATTCTGTCTTCCAGGACGAGGAGTTTCTTATACCTATCTCAAGAGTTTTGTACAACTCTGTTTTGATCTTGTTCAGTCCGGAGCAAGTATTCAAATTTCACAAGACTATTCAAGCATGGTGAATTTTGCCAGATGCAAATGTCTGGGTGCAAATGTTCTTCGTGGTCCAGATCAAATTCCCTGGGACGGAAAACTTAAATATGATTGGCAACTCTGGATTGATTCCGACATTGTTTTCAACACCGAAAAGTTCTGGCAACTGATTCTGATGGACAAGGATATTGCCGCAGGATGGTATGCAACAGAAGACGGACATACAACCTCGGTGGCACACTGGTTGGATGAGGAAGACTTCCGTGGTAATGGTGGTGTCATGAATCACGAAACCGTCGAAAGTATCTCAAAGCGTCGTAAACCATTTACCGTTGATTATACCGGGTTTGGTTGGGTTCTGATTAAAAACGGTGTTTTTGAACATCCAGAAATGAAGTACCCCTGGTTTGCACCAAAAATGCAGGTCTTTGAATCTGGAGAGGTTCAGGACATGTGTGGAGAAGATGTATCATTCTGTTTGGATGCAAAGGAAGCAGGATTTGAGATTTGGTGCGATCCTCGTATTAGAGTTGGTCACGAAAAAACCCGGACAATTTAATAGAATATGAAAGAACGATATAATATTCTTTGTAAGGGTCGCAGAATTTATACAGGACTCTCAGAAGAAGAATATTTTGATATTATGGAAGACCTGTCGATCGAATATTATCAGACAGGTTCTCCGAATCCCTCGGATTTAGAAACAGAAATTTTAATGGAGAATCAATTATGGCAAAAGCAAAAGGTGGATTAAATAATAAAAGTTCTTATATTCCAGGTCCCCCGAAGAAAACTCGGCAGGGTGACGGTGACGGAACAAAATATGCATCTAGTTCTCGCAATGGCGCACGAAAAAAATATAGAGGGCAGGGTAAAGGATAATGTATCACCTAGATGGAAATGATGAATGGGCAAATATACATCCATCAGACCTCTGGGTTTATAATAAACTATTTTTAAGTCGGGTTTTGGGTTATACATGTGGTCCTATTGGGACTACTGTTCCCAAACCCGACTTTTATATTGTTCGACCATCCTTTAATTTACTTGGGATGGGGAGGTTTGCTCGTAAAGAATGGATATATAAGTACACTGATCACATTCACCCAGCAGAATTTTGGTGTGAAATCTTTCAGGGAGATCATTTAAGTGTAGATTTTAAAAATAAGAAATCAGAATTGGTTGTTCTTGGAACTCGTGATGAAGATGATCCTTACTATAAATGGAAAAAATGGGAAAAAATTGACTTGAATGTGCAATTTCCACAAATTTTGGATGATTTAAAGGGTGACTATGAGTACATTAATTGCGAATTTATCGATGGAAGACTAATTGAAGTTCATTTTCGTCAAAATCCTGACTTTAGATACAACAACACCATGGCAATACCAGTTTGGAATGACGAAAAAGTAGACAATATGACCTTTATTGAAGATGTTGACTACTATCGAAAGGGTTTTTACATCAAATAAATAAATTTTTTGCATAAAACTGAATTGGAACAGTATTCAATGGGCAAACACCTGCTTCTAGAAGTGTATGATGTTGATTTTGAAGCGATTAATGATGTGGAATCGCTTCAAAATGCAATGATTAGAGGTATAAATCGTGCAAAAATGACGATTTTAAACACTTTTTCCCATTGTTTTGTCCCTCAAGGATGTACAGTAGTCATTGCATTAGCGGAAAGTCATGTTTCGTGTCATACATGGCCTGAAAATGGATGTTTAGCAGTTGATGTCTATACTTGTGGAGAGGGGAATCCAAAATTAATTGCACTAGAACTATTAAAATATTTAAATTCCGACAATTATAATCTCAGAGAACTAAATCGTTAAATACTGTTAGGGAGATAGCAACCTCCTTTATAAAAGTTCTGTTTTATTCACTAAAACAGGAGCTAAAATGTCTAATTTACCAGTAGATAGAAGTAAAAATTACATGTACGAAATGTGGGGAACCACAAAATTGATTACGGATTATCAACCAGTTCAAACAAATCGCATCATTCAAGAGGTTATACACGATCTTGCACCCAGACATGATCTCAAAAAACAAACCGATTTGCATGAAAAAATTCGTAATGATAATGATTATGATGACTGGGAATATGGAACAGAACCTGGATACGGAATTTCCTGGTAATGGAATAAATAATCATTAATCCATATATGGGTTCATGGCATCAGAAATTACTCGAATTTCAAGATCATTCAGAGATATTAGTCTTTCATTTGAACCTCATCCGATTACAAAAGATTTGCCGATTCTTCAAAATCAAAACTCGATTAATCGATCAATTCGTAATCTAGTAGAAACCATTCCCACAGAAAGATTCTTTAACTCAACAATTGGATCAAATATTCGAGGTAGTATATTTGATATCATTGACTTTGCATCATCATCGATTGTTGAAGATCAAATTCGAATTTTAATTTCTAACTATGAACCCAGAGTGAAAGACACAAAAGTTCAGGTGGAACCTCGTCCTGATTTAAATGAATATGAAGTCACAATTACCTATACCATTGTTGGTCAAGAAATACCATCTCAAGAATACTCCTTCATACTAGAGGCAACAAGATAAAATGCCGTTCACAAAATTTTCAAACCTGGATTTTGATCAGATTAAGACATCGATTAAAAGTTATCTGAGAGCAAATTCAAATTTTACGGATTTTGATTTTGAGGGATCCAACTTTTCAATTCTGATTGATATGTTGGCATATAATACCTATATCACGGCATTTAATGGAAATATGAGTGCCAATGAGGTCTTTCTTGATTCTGCGGTTCTTCGTGAAAATGTCATTGCCAGAGCACGAGAGATTGGATATGTACCCGACTCCAAAACGGCATCAAATGCCGTGATATCCTTTGCGGTACAACCAAAAAGTACAACCAAAACTCTAACTCTACAGGCGGGATTGGTATGTACTGGAAATGCAAATGGCACAAATTATGTCTTTTCAATTCCCGATGATACAACGGCAACAGTAATTAATGGTACGGCAACATTTAGTAATCTAATTATCAGAGAAGGTACTCTTCTCAAAAAACAATTTGTTGTGAACGGATCACTGGATCAAAAATTTGTTCTGAATAATTCATATATCGATACAAGTACGATTAGAGTTCATGTAAAAGGATCCAGTGATAATGGCATTGGAAAACTCTATAATCAGGTGGACAATATTTTTGAAATTGATTCAACATCTGAAATTTATTTAATTCAAGAAATCTTAGATGAAAAATATGAGATTCTTTTTGGAGATGGGAGATTTGGGAAAAAACTTGAAAATGGAGCAATCATTACAGTTTATTATATGATTACCGATGGTAAATCGGGAAATGGCGCCTCCGAGTTTTCATTTGCAGGAACATTTAAAAATGAAAATGATGTTTTAGAAATTCCAAACAATACAATTACCATTCAGACTCTACAATCATCTCGAAATGGTTCTGATATTGAAAGTATTGATTCCATTCGAAATTATGCTCCCAGACTTTATGCATCTCAATATCGTGCCGTAACATCCAGAGATTATGAATCCATTATTAAATCAAAAATTTATAAGAATGCCGAATCAATTTCTGTTGTGGGTGGAGAAGAACTCGTTCCCCCTCAATATGGAAATGTTCTGATTAGCATCAAACCTAAAAATGGAACATATATTTCTGATTTTGATAAACAATATATCAAAAATAAACTCAAACAGTATTCGGTTTCTGGAATTAATCCTCAGATTATAGATCTGAAAATTCTTTATGTTGAAATCGATTCATCAATTTATTATAATGATTCCATGACTTCAAGTTCGAATGATCTCAAAACTCGAATTATTTCAAATCTAAATGAATATTCACAGACAACTGATCTGAATTCATTTGGAGGAAGATTTAAATACAGTAAAGTTCTTCGTGTCATTGACAATACGGATACGGCTATTACTTCAAATATCACGAAAGTCAGAATTCGTAGAGATTTGAAGGCATTAATCAATACTCGTACACAATATGAAATTTGTTTTGGGAATAAATTTCATGTGAACCCCAACGGAAAAAATATCAAATCAACAGGATTCAAGATTCAGGGCGAAAACGACCTTGTATATTTTACGGATACTCCAAATTCGGATCTTAAAAAAGGTATCATATCTATTGTAAAGGAGATACCCGTAAGTAAATCAGGAGAACTTAAAACTCCAGTTATTGTACAATCTGCAGGAATCGTAAATTATGAGACAGGAGAGATTTCTCTGAGTCCAATGATCATTACATCCACTGTTTTATCTGATGATATAGTTGAAATTCAGGCATATCCAGAATCAAACGATATTATTGGACTTCGTGATCTCTATCTTTCTTTTGACATTTCAAAAAGTACAATAAATATGATTAAAGATGTGATAGCATCCGGGGACGATGTTTCCGGAACAGTATTTTCAAGTTCGGACTATTATAGATCGAGTTATTCAAACGGAGAACTAAAGAGGTTGTAATATGAGTCAAGCCGATTTTGAGGCAAGAGTAAAGATTCAACAAATTATTGAGAATCAACTTCCTGAATTTATACTGGATGAAAGTCCTCTTACATCAGAATTTTTAAAACAGTATTATATTTCACAAGAATATCAAGGAGGTCCAGTTGATATCCTTGAAAATATAGATCAATACATCAAACTCGATAACTTGACACCAGAAGTTATTGTAGGTTCAGTTGATCTGGCATCTAATATTTCTTCATCATCTGGAATTATTACTGTTACTTCAACCAAAGGTTTTCCTCAAAATTATGGATTACTAAAAATTGATGATGAAATTATCACCTATACTGGTATCACAACAAATACCTTTACAGGTTGTATTCGTGGATTTTCTGGTGTTAGTAATTATCATCAAAATTTAAATTCATCTGAACTTGTATTTTCCGAGTCTTCTGCAACATCTCATCAAAAAAATGCAGAAGTTCAGAATTTAAGTTCATTATTTTTAAAAGAATTCTATAAAAAAATTAAATATTCCCTGACTCCTGGGCTTGAAAATATAGATTTTGTTTCCGATTTGAATGTTGGGAATTTCATAAAAGAAGCGAGAACTCTTTATGAGTCCAAAGGTACAGACGAATCATTCAGAATTCTTTTCAATATTCTTTTTGGAGAAAACCCCAGAGTCATTGATCTCGAACAATTTTTAATCAAACCATCAGGAGCAACATATCTAAGAAGAGATGTTGTTGTTGTTGATGCAATTTCTGGTAATCCATTAAATCTTGAGGGTCAAACTATTACCAAAAATGGTGATCCAAAAACTACAGCATCTGTTTCCGAAGTTGAAACAATTGGTCGTAATGGAAAAACATATTATAAACTCCTTCTTTTTGTTGGTTATGATGAGGCATTTCCATCAATTACTGGAAATTTTGATATTACTGGAAGTACTAAAAACACCAAAGAAGTTTTTACCAGTGATACAGTAATCACAGTTGATTCTACCATAGGATTTCCGGAATCTGGTAAGATTTATTCTGGAAATAATACCATAACATACACGAATAAAAGCATTAATCAATTTTTTGGATGCTCGGGTATTATTGAAACTATATCCCCCTCATCTTTAATTCGTTCGGATGAAACATATTATGGATATGAGAATGGAGATTTAACCAAGAAAGTAGAATTTAGAATCACGGGAGTTCTTTCTGATTATAAAACTCTCACCGAAAATTCTATCTTAGAAGAGGGTGAGTATATTGGAATTAAAAATATTGGCGAAAGTATTGAAAATCCAATTACATCTAAAACATATAAACAAGTATTTGCAAATAGTTGGATTTATAATACACAATCGGAATATACCAATTCAACGAATATTGCTTTAGAGTACAATAAGATTACATCAAATGTTCAGAATGTGTATAATGAAAATGATGAATACATGTATGTTGCATCAAATTCACTACCTTCATATAATATAACAAACAAACTTTTTTCATATAATGCAAGTGGTGTAAACGGATATGATGTTGAATCTGATTCATATACAATTATTACATTTAATGAAAAAATTTCTTTTATTACGGGAAATGAAGTTTACTATAAATCATCATCATCTTCAATAAAAAATCTAGAAGAAGGATATTATTTTGTAGAGGTCATTTCAGATACCGAAATTAAATTATATTATTCAAGATCCGTAATTGAATCATCCGATTATATTAAATTTGGTTCTTTATCTGAAGGAATTCATACATTTACACTCAGATCACAAAAAGAAAAAGTATTATCACCTCAAAAAATTCTTCGGAAGTTTCCTCTATCTGTTAATATTGGAAATGATGAATCAGAAGAGACTCTGAGTGGTTCTACTGGAATACTAATCAATGGAGTTGAAATATTAAATTATAAATCAGAAGATAAGATCTATTATGGTCCACTTGAAAAAATTAATGTTCTTAATGGAGGAAGTGACTATGATGTAATTAATCCACCTTCTCTTGTCCCATCTACTGGTAATGCAAAAATTCAACCTGTTGTAAAGGGATCAGTTAAAAAAGTTTATGTAGATCCACAAGAATTTGATATTGATGTAATCGTATCGATTGCGCTCACAGGTGGTAATGGTAAAGGTGCATCATTTAAACCTGTAATTCAAAAAAGAAGAAGAGAAATTCAATTTGATGCAAGACAAATTGAATTTGGGGGTGGAATTGATGTAACTAATGAAACTATATCCTTTAATGTGCCACACGGATTAATTAGAGGTGAAACTATAGTATATCGCCCTGATAATAATCCTCTATTAGGAATTGGCACATATAAAGGAAGCAATCTCAATACAGGAAATACTCTTAAAAAAGATAGCATTTATTATGTAGGTTTTATCAATGACAAGACAATTCAACTTTATAATTCTCTTTCAGATTGCAATTCTGGGATTAATACCGTAGGTTTTACGACAATTGGCACTTCTGGAATTCAAAAATTTGCAACAGATCCTAAAAACACATTAACTGGGATTGAAGTATTAAATGGTGGGGAAAATTATACAAGTAAAGAAATTAAAGTATCTCCAGTAGGAATATCTACAATTAATGATACAATTACATTTAAAAATCATGGACTTGAATCTGGTGAAATTATTACATATACATATCAAACAACATCAGTTTCAGGATTATCTTCAACCAATCAATACTATGTTATCAAATTAAATTCAAATCAATTTAGACTTTCCGATGCAGGAATAGGTGCAACTATAAGATCAAATTATGAAAGAGGTAAATATGTCTCATTCAGTTCAACTGGATCTGGATATCAAATCTTTAATTACCCTCAAATAAATTTGAGTGTAGAGTATTGTGCAGTAGGACTTGGTAGTACTCAATTCAAAGGTACAATAAATGCTGTTCCTGTGATTAGAGGTGAGATTAGTGCGGTTAATGTATATGAATACGGATCAGATTATGGATCAACAATTTTAAATTTACACAAAAAACCAACAATTCAAGTCAAAACTGGAAAAAATGCTCAATTGTTTCCCATCATTATTGATGGGAAAATTACAAAAGTTTCTGTCCAGTATAGTGGAACTGAATATTACTCAATGCCAGATATTGAAGTCATTGGTTCAGGTAAAGGTGCCATACTCAGACCCGTAATTCAAAATCAAAAGATAACAGAAGTTATCATTGAGAATGGTGGTTCAGGATATTCATCTGATGATACAATACTTAAAGTGAATCCAACGGGAAAAAATGCAATTTTTGACCCCCAGGTAAGATCATTGGTGGTTAATAACAATATTCTTTATAATGATAAAAACGATTCAACTAAATTCGCAAACGAAATAATTAGTCAATCTTATAATAATTTACAATATAGAATTTGTGGATATTCTAAATTAGTTCAAAATGCTTTTAATGATGATGGATCCAAACACTCTCCAATTATAGGTTGGGCTTATGATGGAAATCCAATTTATGGTGCATATGGATATTCGGATCCAGATAATATAAACTCAGATTTAAAGGCGTTAACACCTGGTTACACATTAAATACTGAAAATATTGAGAACAGACCATCAGGATTTGTAAGTGGTTTTTTTGTAAATGATTATAAATTTACGAATTCTGGAGATTTAGATTATTATAACGGTAGATACTGCATTACACCAGAATTTCCAAATGGAGTCTATGCCTATTTTTCTACAATAACAACTGATAGTAATTCAAATGTTGTTGGTCAATTTCCATATTTCATAGGAAATGAATATAGATCCAGATTTATTACCGACAATAAAACTTTAAATCAATCATTTAATTTTAACAATTCCAATCTTACTAGAAATGTCTATCCTTATATTTCAGATTCAAATTACATAGCAAATAACTTTGTAAGTAATTCAGATAATTATGTGTCATCTGTCGAGTCGGTTTTTTCTGGATCTATAGATGACCTTGAAATCATAAACTCTGGAGACAATTACAAAGTTGGAGATACTCTTGAATTCGATGAATCGCAAACAAATGGTAGTGGATTAAATGCAATTGTTTCTGAAGTTAATGGAAAAGAAATTATAAAAATTGAAACTTCTAATGAATTTTATGATAACGCAATATTTACATGGAAAAATGGAAATGAAATTGAAGTTAAAGTAGAACCAAAACATGATTTAAAAAACTTAGACTTTGTAACCACTTCAGGATTTACAACATCTCTATCTCAATTAAATGAAACAAATCAGATTAATGTTACTTCATATTTCAGTATATTAACTTCGGATTTACCTTCTTCTGGAATTGTAACTGATATATATGTATCAAATATACCAGAAAGTATTTCAATTGGAAGTTCAATTGGTATTGGAACAGAGACTTTAAAAGTACTTAATGTATATAATGGAATTATAAGAGTTATTCGTGGAAATACTGGAATTTCTCATACTGCAACAACGACAATTAGTTTTATTCCAGATACATTTACAATTGGAAAATCATTAGATTATTTTGAGTCTGAAGTCAATGATTTAATATATTTTAATCCAACTCAATCTGTTGGTGTTGGCACAACCTCTGGTATTGGAATTGCAGTTACCAATAACATTGGCATTCAAACTAATAATGTCATTTCAATTCCAACTCAATCAATTTATCTACCAAATCATCCTTTCAAAACAAATCAAGAAGTAATTTTTACAAAACCTTCAAGTGCATCCGCAATTTCTGTCGCAAATACATCAGGAAGCACGGCATTTAATCTACCTTCAAGTGGAAATAGTCAAACTGTTTATATTATTAAAAAGTCTGTAGATCATATTGGAATTGTCACTCAGATTGGATTAACTACAACAACAAGTGGTTTATTCTTTATAAACAATGGTTCTAATGATTATCAGTATTCATTACAGTCAAACTTCACCCAAGTAAAAGGTGATGTTGAAAAAATTGTAACTCAGGTTTCAGTTTCTACATCACATGAACTCACTTCTGGTGATACAATTAATCTTTCAGTAAAACCAAATCTCTCTGTTGGTATTGGCACTTCTACTGCAGTTAGAATAAACTACAACCAAACATATAACAAATTATTGGTTAATCCACTATCACTTACTGGGAATAATGTATCTGGTGTTGGCATCTCCTCACAATTTAGTTATACACTCCCAACTAGAGTTGCAACTTTAAATACTGCAGTTGGAATAGCTTGGACTGCTGGTGCAATTTCCCCTACAGCAACTAGAAATACCCAACAAGTTTATGATTATATTTGGGATAATTATAACCAATTTGATATTGATGGGGATGGGGTGGTAAGTTATAATGATGGATTTATGATTATATCTTATCTTTTTGGACAACCAAATATTACAACTGGAATTACATTTCCACAAAATGCAATTAGAACAACAAATGCAACATGCTACGCAAGATGTGGTATAGTTAGTTCTTATTTTGATGTTGATGGTAATGGATTAACACAACCTCTTGCAGATGGTCTTTTACTTGCAAGATTTGCCTCTGCACCAGGAGACGATTCTCCAAGTTCTCAAGGATATAATGTGGCTCCAGCAGTAAAAAATTCTGGTAATGTTTTATATATTCCAAGTCATGGATTTAAAACAGGTGATAAAATTTTCTTAGATTATTTTATAAACAATAAAAAAGAATATTTTGTTTATAAAATTGATAAAGATACTATTAATATTTGTGAGACATATAACGATTGTATTTCAAGTCCCCCAATTACAGTCAATAATTTTTCTTTTACAACCGCAACTATTGCTCCAATCAATCCAGAAATTACTTCAGTCAAAAATAATAATCTTGTATTTGATTTAACTGATTCATCTCTATCCGGATATAATTTCAAAATATTCTATGATCAAGACTTTAAAGATGAATTTGTTTCTACGGGGTCTACATCTACTTTTTCCGTAAGTGGTGTAGGAACAGTTGGGGTATCAACCAATGCTTCTTTAACAATTAATTATAGTGAAGGTTTACCATCTCAACTATTCTATACCTTAGAGAAATCTGGTTACATCAGCACTGCTGATAAAGAAGTTCAAAATTATTCTCAAATTAACTTTATTGATAGTTATTATAATGGTTCTTACAAAATCTCTGGAGTTGGGACAACAACATTTAGTATTTCATTAACAAAATCACCTGAAAAAAATTCATACATTCAATCTGAATGCGATGTGTTAAGTTATACCACAAACTCAACAACTGTATCTGGTGGAGTATCCAAGATTAAAACAATTTCATCTGGATATAATTATAAAAAATTACCAATTTTCACCAAAGTAGTTTCTGATAACGGTAGTGGTGCTTACATTAAACCTATATCGAATAAGATAGGTAAAATTAATAGTGTAAAAATCTTAGATGAAGGTTATGAATATTCTTCAGATAAGACATTAAAACCGGATTCATATATTTCTGATTTTGTCTCTATTAAAAACTCAAATTATATAAAAACAATCAATATTGAAAATGGTGGTAATAACTATATTACTGAACCCAAATTAGTTATTATTGATTCTATAACAAAGGAAACAATAAATTCAGGATCTCTAAATCCTATTCTTCAAAACGGATCAATTTTTTCTGTAGATATTTTAGACTCACCTAAAGGACTTTCTGAAACTCCTGTTACAATTAAAGCAATCAATAATACAAATGGAGTATCAATTCAATCCATAAAATATTCTTCTTCTGGAATTGTAACTTGTTACTTATCCACACCATTAAATGGATTCTCTATTGAACCATTTTCTAATGGCGATAAAATTTTTGTTGAAGGAATACAAAAAGATTCTAGTGAGGGTACTGGATTTAATTCAGAAGATTATGGTTATGAGTTCTTTGAAGTTAAAAATTATCAGGGATCCGGTGGAAATCAAAGAAGATTTGAATATGATTTATCTAAATTGACCATAAATGCTGGAATTTTGAAAACTTCAGATAATATTTACGGAACAGTTATAAATTATAAAAACTATCCAACATTTATTCCAATTCAAGATTCATCTGATTTTATATTAAACGAAAAATTACTTTTAAGCACTGCATTCGGATATCAAGAAATTGATTTAAAAGTTGTAAAATCAAATAAAAACTATATTAAAGTGCTGGGGAGTTATAATCTTCAAGTAAATGACATAATAAAAGGATCTAGATCGGGATCAATTGCAACCATAAATGAAATAAAAGTATCTTCTGGGCATTTTATTGTTGAGTTTTCATCAAGAAAAAATATTGGTTGGTTAGATAATACAGGTAAACTAAATGAAGATACTCAGGTAATACCAGATAACAATTATTATCAAAATTTATCATATACAATAAAAAGCAATCAAGATTGGAGTACAATAGTAAGTCCAGTAAATGGAATTCTTCATACCAGTGGACTGAAGAATTTTGCTGATACTCAAATTATGAATTCAACTTCAATTGAAATTAATTCAAATGATTTTAGTGATTATCTTTATAATATTATAGATGAATTTAGAGTAGATTCAATTAATAATTTTGATTTAAGTCGTGATGTTGATAATTTTAATAGCACTTCTAAATTATTAGAATTTAGCAATCATAAATTTACGGATTATATTGAATGTATTACAAATAGAGTCCTTGACCTTGATGATATTAGTTTTGAATTTTCAACTTCAGATTCAAAATTAGATCCATTTTTAGTCTTAGATGAAATTATACCGTCTAAAAAATATAACAAGTATCTTGTTCAAGTTACAAATAATGATTCTTCACAAATTCAATTTACTGAACTTGTGGTTTTAAGTAATGGTAAAAATATCTATACTTTAGAAAAAGGGAGTTTAGATAATATAACTTCTGCAAGTATTGGGTATAATTCAAATCAAATAGCGAACATATATGGATACGTTGATGAATTAGAACAAGCATATTTAAGATTTGATGCAATAAAAGATCCTTATGATACTTCTTACAATATTAAATATTTAAATACATCATTTGAAAACTATTCAAGTGGAATTGGAACGACTTCTATTGGTTTTATTGACTTAATTTCATCAACAAACACAGTTTCATCTGGACTGTCTACTGTAATTACATCTAAACATACAGGGAAAATTAAATCAATCTACTCTGAGATTAATTTAATAGACAATATTACAAATGAAATGAATTATGTTGAATTATACATCGATCATGACGGAACAAATACAAACATTTCAGAATTCTATTTTGATACAAATGATGGTTCAAGTTCTAATTTCATAGGATCTTTTGGTGCCTCTATATCTCCTGGAGGTATATTATCATTAAATTATACGAATACTTCAACCAATTCTGTAACAGTAAGATCTAAAAATGTTGGTTTTGGTACTACTGCGATTGGAATTGGAACTTACAGATTCAAATTTAGTGCTCAACCAGATGATACTGAAAAAACAGTAAAGTATGATGCACTGTATTCGAATGTTTCTTCTGCATCTACAATTATTTCCTTTGATAAAGCAAAAATTTCATCCATAAAGTCAATAGTAAGAATTGGAATTGGTAGTACCAGTTCACTTCATCAAGTTATGATGATTTGTGATTCTACCAATACTCAAACTCTACAGTATCCATTCCTTTCTATTGGAAGTACGACAGGAATTGGTACATTTGGCGGTGAAATAAATGGTGGAACTGCATCATTAAAATTCTATCCTGATAATAACATATCTGGAAATTTTGAGATTCTAAGTTTTAATCAAAGTTTTTATTCTGAAAACGATTATAATCCAATAAATCAACCTCCGAATTTAATTTATAACAACATAAATGAATCTTTTGGAATTAAAAAATATTTTGCTATCAATGATGAAGATACGAATAAACTAAATTTTGATTTAACATATAATAATCAGTATATCTTTAAAAAAGTTTTTGACCCTTCAGATACAAAAATACTAACTCCTAGCACCGGAGAATTTAATATTGATCATTTCTTCAGTACAGGTGAAGAAATAATTTACAGACCAAAATCTACTTTTGTTGGTGTGGCAACTCAATCAATGGTATTTGGTTCTTCAACTGATTTGGATACAATAAATCCAGTTTATGCGATAAAAATATCATCGAATAAATTTAAAGTTGCAAGTACAAAAAATAATGCTCTTTCTGGAATAGCTTTAACATTTACTTCTATTGGATCTGGTAATGCTCATGAATTTGAAATGGTTAAAAAGAATGAAAAATCTATTATTACTATCAATAATGTTATTCAATCTCCAATTTCATATTCTCTATTAAGTTATAATGTAAATAACGGGACAAACATTGGAGTAGAAAATACAATTTTTGGATTGAGTGGTATATCATCTATAATTATTGGGGATATTCTCAAAATTGATGATGAATACATGAAGATTACAAATGTTGGATTAGGTACAACATACTCTGGTCCAATTTCTTTTGGAGGAACATTTCCTCTAGTAGAAGTCAAAAGAGCATTTGTTGGATCAGCATCTTCAATTCATACAAATGGATCAGGTGCCACAATTTATAGAGGATCATACAATATTGTAGGTAATGAAATATATTTCACAGAAGCGCCTGATGGAAATGTTCAAGATCAATTAAATGTTGATTTAGATAATCTTACAGAATCTAGAGCAACATTTAATGGAAGAATTTTCCTTAAAAAGGATTACACTGAAAATCAAATTTATGATAATATAACAGAACGATTTACTGGTATTGGACAAACTTATACTCTAACAGTTGGTGGAGCAAATACAGTCGGTCTTGGTACATCTGGTGGTAGTGGTATTGTGTTAATTAATGGAATATTCCAGGCACCAACAACAGATAATAACATAGATAATAATTTTAGAATAATAGAAAATACTGGAATTAGTAGTATAGTTTTTTCCGGTATTAGATCTGAAACTGGAAGTGGTTCTTTTATATCACAGAGTGATGTGAATATGAATCAACTACCTAAAGGTGGATTGATTGTATCTCTTGGTTCAACTCCAGGTCTTGGATATGCGCCATTGGTTGGCGCATCGGTTACGGCAATAGTTTCAGGAGGAGTGATCACATCAATTGGAATTGGTACAACAGGCAATTGGGGTTCTGGATATAAATCCCCAGTATCAATTGCTGTCACAGAAAGTGGTGGTTCAGGTGCAGTTATTAATGCTATTGTAGGAACTGGAGGTACACTTTCATTTAATATTGTTGATGGTGGAACTGGATACAACAATCCTTCTATCATTATACCCTCTCCAAGTTATCAAAATCTTTCTGTTACAGGTGTATCCAGAATAGGAATTGGTTCTACAACAGATACAGGAGTTGGACTATTAATCAATGTTGAAGTAGGTTCAAGTTCTACAACTGGAATAGGATCCACCTTATTCGAAGTTAAAAATTTCAAAGTTGTTCGTTCTGGATATGGTTTCAAAAAAGGGGATGTTATAAAACCTGTTGGACTTGTTACGGCATATGGTTTACAATCTCCATTATCAGAATTTGAATTGACTGTTCTTGAAGTATTCAATGATTCTTTTTCTGCATGGCAGTTTGGTAAACTTGATTATATAGATTCTATAAAAAATCTTCAAAATGGAACTAGAACTCGTTTCCCATTATATTATAATTCACAATTATTAAGTTTTGAAAAAGGTTCTGGATCTGAATCAGAACTTATTGATATGGATTCACTATTAATTATTTTCATAAATGGAATTCTTCAAAATCCTAAAACAGCATATGAATTTAATGGTGGTACAACATTCAATTTTGTATACCCTCCAAAGAAAGAAGATAATATTTCAATTTTCTTCTATAGAGGTAGTTCATCTGATAGTCAAATAGTAAATTCAACCGAATCTCTAAAAGTTGGAGATTCAGTACAACTGATTAGTTCAAATTCAAATCTTAAAAATACAATAACACAGAACTCTCGAATTGTATCTGGAATAGTCACATCAGATACAATTCAAACAGAACTTTATAATTTACAGGGCATAGATACTCAGAATTATAAACCTGTAATTTGGACAAAACAAAAAGTAGATAAAGTCATTAATGGTGAATTTGTTTCAAAATCTAGAGATTCTATAGAATCTCAAATTTATCCAACTGCGAAAATAATTAAAAATATAACAAGTACTGATTCTGAAATTTTTGTCGATAACGCACAATTCTTCAATTATGAAAATGTTGGAAGTCCTAGTTTTGATGGTTTAATTATTTCTGGTTCTGTGGACGCTGTTTCTGCCGCTGTAACAGCAGTTGTTTCAACATCTGGTACGATACAGTCATTAGTTATTGGAACGCCAGGAAGCGGTTATACTGGGTCTTTTGTCGATGTAAAAATATCCGCTCCAATTAAGATTGGAGTTGGAATTGGAACAACCGCAACAGCTCTTGCAACAGTAGGTGTTGGTGGAACAATATCCTCCATTTCAATTGTTAATCCTGGATTTGGATATACCACTTCAATTGTCCCTCAGGTAATTATTCCATTACCCAAAGCAATTTATGAAAATATAACTAATGTAAATTCAGTTTTGGGTAATACTGGAACAATTACTGGAATTGGTAGCACTGTTGGTATTGGAACAGATTTAGCAATCAAATTCACCCTTTCATCTACTACAAATCTTGTTGTAGGAAATCCAATTTATATTTTTGATACTAAGGTCGGAAATTCAGTAACTTCAATTTACACAAATGATTCAAGTATAGTGGGATCTGGAACAACATTCCTTGATAATATCTACAATATAAGTGGAATAGATGTATCTACAGGAATTATAACATGTAATGTTCATTCCAATTCAGCATTGGTTGGTATTGCAACTACTGGAAATGTAGGTAAGTTTTCTTGGGGTAAATTATCTGGATTTACCAGATCATCATCTCCTGTTTCGATTGCAGTTTCTGGATTTAATGTTGATTCAGGGTTATCAACATTCCCGACAATTCAAAGAAGAGGATTTGGATTAAGAGATATTGGCGCTCTTAAAAAAATTATTCCATAATAAATGCTAAATATATAAAAAACTATATTCAAATGTCTGCACTTGTAACAGATCAATTTAGAGTACTAAATGCGACTAATTTTATAGAATCTGTAAAGAATTCATCTAATTCATATTATGTTTTTGTTGGACTATCAAATCCAACATCTGCAGGTTATGGTAGGACTACAACCTGGGATTCAAACCCACCTAATCCAACAGATAATGTGGATTATTTAAATCATTATGAATCTACTATTTTATTTGGGAAAAAAATAACAAGTGCAAATGTTAAAAGAGTAATTCGAAGAATTAATTGGGTTTCTGGTCAAAAATATGAAATGTATAGACCAGATTATAGTGTAATAAATCCGTCTCCTATTACAAATTCTTTAAGATTATACGATGCCAATTATTATGTTATAAATTCGGATTATAAAGTTTATATTTGTATTTCTAATGGTTCAACTGGATCTAATCCAAAAGGAAATGCATCACAATTTGAACCAACATTTACTGACCTAGAACCATCTACATTTTCTGATGGGTACACATGGAAATATCTTTATACAGTTTCTCCTAGTGATATTATTAAATTTGATTCTACAGAATATATTACTGTTCCAAACGATTGGGATACAACAACAGATTCTCAAATTTCTGCAATCAGAGATAATGGAAATTCAATTTTAAATCAAAATCAAATTAAAAAGGTTTATATTGAAAATCCTGGATTAGGATATCCATCTGGAACGGATTCATATAATTTAGTTGGAGATGGTGTTGGTGGTACAGTTTCAGTTACAGTAGATTCAAATACAAAAATTACTGATGTTACAGTAACATCTGGTGGTAAAAATTATACATTTGCTCTTGTTAATCTTAAAACAACATCAAATCCAGGAACTTATGCGGAATTAATTCCAATTATCCCACCTTCAAAGGGACATGGATTTGATATCTATAAAGAACTAGGCGCAGATAAAATTTTAATTTATGCTCGTTTTGATGATTCAACAAAAGATTTCCCAATTGATACAAAGTTTTCACAAGTTGGAATTATAAAAAATCCAACAATTTATGATTCAACCGGAATAACTACAACCGTTTATACTCAAAATGAATTTTCCTCAGTTTCTGCAATGAAATTTGATGGAACAGTTTCTGGTACTCCATCAATTGGTCATATAATTAAACAATCTGATTCGGGAACAACTGCATATGGTTATGTGGTATCTTATGATGCCGAAACAAAAGTTTTAAAATATTATCAAGATAGATCTTTGTATTATGGTGGTGGAGGATACTCTGACCATACAGATTTCAATAATATGTCCTCATATTTTTTAGAAGGCAATTCAATAAGTGGAATAGCGACTTTTAAGTCAGGTGTTCAAGTTACAACTGATTATGGTTTCTCGGCAACAATAGGATCCTTTACTGGAATTACAACAACAATTTCAAATAAAATTATAAATCTTGGTGTTCAATTTAATAATGGTCTTGCAACTCCAGAAATAAATAATAAGTCTGGAGATATAATTTATATTGATAACAGACCTCTTGTAGAGAGAAATTCTAGACAAAAAGAAGACATTAAAATTATCCTGGAATTTTAAAAAATGGCTCAAAAAACTAATCTCAATGTAAGTCCATATTTTGATGATTTCTCACAAGAGGATAATGGTGGACACGATAAAAATTATTATAAAGTACTGTTTAAACCCGGATCTGCAATACAGGCAAGGGAAATAAATACACTACAATCAATTTTACAAGATCAAATTGAGTCTTTTGGTAGCCATATTTTTAAAGAAGGGTCTGTAGTAATTCCAGGAA
>Ga0208546_1000024_pt1 | contig 83252 bp, 67 predicted proteins | sample DEB19_08_DNA_4_FD_184528 | JGI IMG/M metagenome (GOLD analysis project Ga0208546, IMG submission 184528) | Aqueous microbial communities from the Delaware River and Bay under freshwater to marine salinity gradient to study organic matter... | ecosystem: Environmental > Aquatic > Marine > Coastal...
TTATCGCATGGGTTGATGCAAAAGGTGGAGAGGAACATGTTATCGACAAAGCGAATGGAAGATACAATCCGCATTTTTCTGTTAGCGATGAAAGAATTTATTTCAACTCAAATGGCAATTTGATATCGATCAAGTGGGATGGTACAGATGAAAAAGTTCATGCTAAAATAAACGGCATTGTTACCTATGGATCTATTCCTACGCACAATGGTAAACCATCTGCGGATCCTTGCATCATACCTGAAGAATTGAGTGATTTGGATGCGAAAGAAAACAACCCGCCTTCACCCGCCAGCGAAATCTGGCTGTCGCCTAAAGGTGAAAAAGCAATTGCAAAGGTGAACAACAATGTATATGTTGTAACCATTCCGCAAACTGGTAAAACAACTACTATTTCAGTTGCAGATGCTGCCAATGCTGAGTTCCCAAGCATTAAATTAACAGAACTGGGTGGAGAGTTTCCTGCATGGGAAGCAAACGGACAGAGCGTGCATTTCAGTTTGGGTGCAGCACATTTTATTTATGATTTAAATAAATCTAAATCATTTGAAGATAGTCTCAAGCTTGCAAAAAAATTGGCTGAGCAAAACAAGTCAACAGATACCACTAAAAAAGCAACTGTAAAAAAAGAAGATCCAACTTACAAACCTGAAGAAACTTGGGTGAAAGTGTTTTATAAAAAAGATATTCCATCATCTACCATTCTATTGAAAGGCGCAAGAATCATTACCATGAAAGGTGATGAAGTTATCAATGGTGATGTTTTAATAGTGAACAATCGAATTCAATCTGTTGGAAAAGGAGTTAAAACCCCTGCAGGCACCAAAGTAATTGATGTGTCTGGCAAAACAATCATACCAGGGTTTGTTGATGTGCATTCTCACATGTGGCCATCATGGGGCATTCACAAAACCCAAGTTTGGATCTATGCAGCAAATCTTGCGTACGGAGTTACCACAACACGCGACCCACAAACGGCTACTACGGATGTGTTGACCTATGCAGACATGGTGGAAGCCGGACAAATCATGGGCCCAAGGGTTTACTCTACTGGTCCTGGGGTTGGTTATTGGTTCTACAATGTGAAAGATTCTGCACAGGCAGAAAATATTTTGAAGCAATACAGCAAGTATTATAACACGCAGTATATCAAAATGTATTTGACTGGCAACAGACAAACCAGACAGTGGATTATCAATGCTGCACGAAATCAAAAGTTAATGCCCACAACCGAAGGTGGATTGGATTTCAAATTAAACATGACCAATTTGTTGGATGGATATCCAGGTCATGAGCATTCCATTCCAATTTATCCATTGTATAAAGATGTAACCAAAACAATAGCTGATGCAAAAATGGCGGTAACACCAACGCTGTTGGTTTCATATGGTGGTCCATGGGCAGAGAATTATTATTATGAAAATGACAATCCATACAGCAATAAAAAACTTCAATTCTTTACACCCTATGAAGAGCTTGCCTCTAAGTCAAGACGAAGAGCAACTTGGTTTTTGCCCGAAGAACATGTATTTCAAAAGCATGCCAAGAGTATGAAATCAATTGTTGAAGATGGTGGATTGGCAGGCATAGGCAGCCATGGTCAATTGCAAGGACTTGGATACCATTGGGAATTATGGTCAATGCAAAGTGGTGGAATGAGAAACATCGATGCCCTGAAAGTGGCTACCATCAAGGGTGCTGAGGCTTTGGGACTTGATAAGGATTTAGGTAGTATCGAGAAAGGAAAGTTGGCCGATCTGATTATTTTGGATAGAAATCCATTGGAAAATATCAGAAACACCAATACGATTAAATATGTTATGAAGAATGGCAGACTTTACAATGGTGATAATGGAGATGAAGTTGCACCTGCTCAGAAAAAACTTCAAAAGTCAGAGTGGGTTGATAAAACTCCCTCAAAAAATACCAATGTCGAGGAATAAAGATCTTTTAGTAACTTAATGATTCAAAAAATGATTGCCATGAAACGTATCAAGATTGCTTGCCTTTTAGCTTTTTGCCTGATATCAGCCACATCAATTGCACAAGGACCAAAAATATTGGTTGTTACTGCTCACCCTGATGATGAAACAGGATTTTGCATCACCATGTTCAAAGTTGCAAGAGAACTGCACGGAGAAGTAGACATGGCAGTCATGACAGATGCTGGAGGTGGGTTTGCAGACTCACAACTCGGAGCAATCTATTATGGGTTGAATCTGACTGATTCTTTGGTTGCAAGAACACACTTGCCATTGATCAGAAAACAGGAAATTACAAATGCTGCAAAAATTATGGGTGTGAGAAATATCTATTTCATGGAACAGGAAGATGATTATTATACACTCGATATCAATCCTTATATCTCTGGTAAAAACTGGGATATTAAATATGTAGAAAGAAGAATGGATAAAATCCTTGCAGATCGTCAGTATGATTTTGTGATTACCATGTTGCCACATCCTGGTCAGCACGGGCATCACAAAACTGCTGCACTCATGGGAATTAGAGCGGTACAACGTTATAAAGGAGCAAACAAGCCTATCATCATTGCCGGTAGTCCAATGCGTGCTGATAGCAAGCCAACTGAGTTTACCATGTTAGAAGGATATCCTGAAACAAAGATCAATCCAACTGCTCCCTCATTTACATTGAACAGAGCATTCCGGTTCAAAGAAAATGATAAAGTGAGTTATAAAATAGTTGCCGATTGGGTGATTGCAGAATATAAATCACAAGGCGCTATTCAGGAAAACGGAATTCACAGAACGGATATGGAAGTATATCGTTATTACGATTTGAATGATCCAACAGGGATTTCAAAAGTTCAAAAACTATTCGACGATTTGGCAAAGAGTGGATTTGCTGCTCCAGAAAAAAAATAGTTCATGCGCAATTTTTTAAAAATCCTTTTGCTGTTTTTTGTATGTTCATGCAAGAATCAGCAAGAGGATTTTACTCCTACATTTAAACTCATTCCCTCAGAAAAATTTCTGTTCAAATCTTTTGTCGATTGTAACATGGCTGAGGCATGGATCGGCGATACCTTAAGAATTTTTGCTGGTAAATATGGTGAAGATCCTGTTTGGGGTGATTCAAAGGAATTGGAATTTGCCAGTGGTAACAATGCAGATGAAGTTTTTCTTACACCAGCTGAACATTTCATCGATCCTATCATGCCTCCCAATGTAAAACCTACTGAAATCGGTTTGCATGGGGCAGTTTGGTTTGAAACAGTGTATCAATCATCGAAAGATGCTTCTGGGAAAACATTGTATGCAATCTATCACAATGAAAACTATCCTGCAACATTACCATACAACCCTTCCACAGGTGAAGGATATATTGATTCACTCTGGCCACAAGGGCTTACAGATGTAAAATCACCAGCTGCAGTTTGCAGGATTGGTGTCATGAAATCTACAGATGGCGGGCATTCTTGGGATAACAGAGGAATTTTTATTGAAGACCTTCAACCCCGCATGATTTTAAAACCCCATAATAATTCTCTCACTTTTGCTGGTGGTGTTGGCGATCCTTCAGCAGTTGCAAGCGGAGAATATCTGTATCTATTTTATGGTGAGTATGGATACCCGGGAGTATATAATGGAAATCAGTATGATTCGGTTTTTGAAGCAACTGGCCAGTGCATCAGTATTGCGAGAATTAAAATCGCTGACCTGGATAACCCAGTAGGAAAAGCAAAGAGATGGAACGGAAAATCTTTTAATGCAGCATACAATGGAATCGGCAAGCCGGTTCAATCACTTCAAATTCCTGCAACAGAAAAAGGGGGAGCAGCTTCGCGTCGTGGTCAACAATTCCATTGGGGACCTTCTGTAAGTTGGAACGAATACCTGAATTGTTGGGTAATGATGATGGGTAGGGTGGAAGATAAAAAATGGGAAGGAGATAAAATTTATCTCTCCTTTAATAAAAACAAAGATCTTGGTTCTGGCAACAATTCTCAAGAATGGTCTAAGCCACAGCTGGTGATGCAGCAACCCGGACACATATTATGGTATCCATCATTGCAGCCTTTAAATTCAGAAGAGGATATTAAAAATAAAAGAACCTGTTTGCGACTTGGTAAAAAAGCCAGGCTCTTTGTAAAAGATATGCTGGATCCTCAGGCAGATTATATTTCTGAATACATCATTGAGTTCGAAAAGAAATAATTACTTCACAGCTACAGCAATTTTAGAATCTGCAGTACCATAGTATAAAAACCATTTGTTTTTGAAGTGTACGAGACCTTCTACAAAACAGACTTCGTTCACTTCACCCACTTTTTCATACTCCTTGTCTGGTTTGATAAAATAAGTATTGGTTCTATTGATGAGTTGATAAGGGGCTGTTGCTGAAAATAAGGCCTGTCCTGCACTATAGCTGAATTTTGGCAAACTGGTATCATTGAAATTTGCAGCATTGCTTCCATTGTATATCAAGAGTATTCCTTCTTTTCTCAGTAATGCATATGGCCCCGGTTCTACCAACCGGCTATCGTGGTATCCCATCCTCGGGTGCATTATAGAAATCATTTTTTTGCTTTCTGCATTTTCTGCCATTTCCCAATGAATCAAATCTTCCGATGATGCAAGAAACAAATCTGTATCACCAAAATACATCCAATACCGACCATTAATTTTTGTTGCAATAATTTTTCCATCTACTTCTTTCGAAACAATTGCACCTGATTTAGACCATGTATTGATGTATTTTTCATCTTTTATGACTGGACCCATTTTTTGCCAATGAATCAAATCACTTGAAAATGCAAAGCACAGTCTTGCAGTTTTTCCATCATACGAAGTATAGGTTAGAATATATTTTCCATCTTCCGTAGAAACAATTCTAGGATCTTCGATTCCACCCTTCCATTCATATTTCAACAAACGATCATTGTCAGGAAATAAAATTGGAGTTGGATTTTTTTTGAAATGAATACCATCATCGCTGATGGCCATTCCTAATCTGGATGTTCCAATACTGTCTTGTGCCCTGTAGATCAAATAAACTTTATCATCTTTTACCAAGGCAGTTGGATTCAATACATTTTTTTCTTCCCAGTGCACCACTGTTCCACTAACTGGACAGTCAAATGTTTGGTTTGTATCAGGTGTCATGATGGGATTTGCACTGTCCACTTTTGTAAATCCATCCAATGACCAGCTTTCGGTTATTTTATTTTTTGAAGTACACTGAATCAGGAAGCTTGAAAAAAATACTGTTGGAATAAAAAATAAAATCTTCTTCATGACTATATTTATGTTTCGCAGAAATGAAAATAAGACTAATTTATTTGTTGGGTTTGTTGAGCTTCCTGTCTTGCAGACAGCATTCAACTGCTGTTAAAATCAATGAAGACAGTTTGGCGCATTGTGCAAGCAAATTGCCTTCCAGGCTGGGAAATATTTCTTCATCTGATTCAATGATCAATGCTGCCTCAACTGTATCACACGATGGGATGGTTTGGATTGAGGGAGGTGAATTCACCATGGGAGCACAAGATCAAGAAGGAAGATCAGATGAATATCCTGCACATAAAGTGAAATTGAATGGCTTTTGGATGGACAACACTGAAGTGACCAATGCAGCATTCAAAAAATTTGTTGATGCTACAGGGTATATTACCACTGCTGAGAAAGCTCCTGATTGGAATGAATTGAAAAAACAATTACCTCCAGGAACTCCAAAGCCACCTGATAGTGTATTGGTTGCTGCATCGTTGGTATTTATGAAACAACCTTCTGGTGTGGGTTTGGGAGACCCAAGTATTTGGTGGGCATGGCAGAAAGGTGCAAACTGGAAACATCCACAAGGGCCTGGTTCATCCATAAAAGGAAAAGAAAATTTACCGGTAGTTCATGTTTCATGGGATGATGCAATGGCATATTGCAAATGGAGTGGTAAGCGATTGCCTACTGAAGCTCAATGGGAATATGCTGCAAGGGGAGGAAAGCAAACTGCATATTCTTGGGGAACGGAAGATATTGAAAGAGGAAGACCCAAAGCCAATACTTGGCAAGGCGCCTTCCCAAGTTTTAATACTTCATGGGATGGTTTTGAAAATGTGGCTCCTGTTAAATCATTTCAACCCAATTCATTTGGGTTGTATGATATGGCGGGAAATGTCTGGGAGTGGTGTTCCGATTGGTATAAGAATGATTATTACAAAACGATTTCTAATCAGGTGCTTCAAAATCCCGTCGGGCCAGAACGCAGTTATGATCCTGATGAACCTACCGTACCTAAAAAAGTGGTGAGGGGTGGATCGTTTTTGTGCAATGCTTCCTATTGCAAAGGATATCGGGTGAGCTCAAGAATGAAAACTGCTACTGATACTGGTTTGGAGCATACAGGATTTCGTTGCGTAGCCGATTAACCGAACTTCAATCATCTATTTTTTTATACTTTTTGGCATTTTTTTATCGGTAAGTTTCTGGAGTAAATCCATTTGTTGTGCCACGGTTTTTTTCAAAAATTGGATTTCAGTCTTTTGTTCTTCCACTAAATTTCTGAGCCATACAATATTTTCATCCCTGCTGTTCTCTATGTAATTAGCATCAGGCTGTTCAGTAAGATTTTCAATGTCATCGATGCTTAAGTGCAGAAAATCAGCGATTTCTGCTAATGTATATTTATTAATATTACCGGTCCGTTCAAAATAAGAGATCAGTGTTCTCGTTTTCCCAATTCCCTTGGCAAGATCATGTTGGGTGAACCCCTTGAAGGCACGTATTCTTTTGATTTTTTCGCCCAGATGAATTTTTTTCTTTTTCACCTTTGCAATTAGGTTAATATTAATTTGTCAAAATGACAAATATTTGTCATTTTGCATATTCTGGTGCATTTATCTTAGGCTTGCCTTTGGCAATTTATGAAATGCACCAAGGGCTCTGATTAGCAACGTTCCGTTTATTCGGGACGTTTTTTTATGTCCCTTCACGTACCCTTACTTAAATTTACCTAAATATATTTTTCCAATGAATCAAAAATTCAATGCCTTTCTCAATTTGTTGGGCTTAACATTGGTGATTGCAGTCAATGCTCTTGCAAATATTTTACCCATCAACGGATTGAATACAGGACAGATCTCTGGGTTCTATCCTAATTATTTTGTACCTGCAGGATTTACATTTGGTATTTGGGGAATTATTTATGTTTTACTGATTGGGTTTGTGATCACATCGCTTGTGATTGCCTTTGGACAAAAAGAAGCAACAGCCCTGAACATTGTACAAAAAATTAGTTTCCCCTTCCAAATTACATGCTTGCTGAATGCAGGATGGATCGTTGCTTGGCATTATTTGCAGTTGGGTTTTTCGCTCGTGATCATGATCGCTTTATTGGTTTTTCTTATTAAAATATTTTTGAGGTTGACAAACAGCGTTAAGCCAATAAATAAAGCAGTATCCTTTTGGTTGCTACAACCATTTTTTGTTTATCTGGGATGGATATCAGTTGCTACGATTGCGAATGTTACCGCTTTATTGGTCGGGATTGGTTGGCAGGGTGGAGCAGTGAGTCCAATTTTCTGGAGCATCGCGATGATCTGTATTGCATTTTTGTTGGGTTGTATTTTTGTCATTCGCTTTAAGACCTATGCATATGCGTTTGTATTATCGTGGGCATTCTTTGGCATTTATGCGAAACAAATAACGGATTCAAAAGGAGTAGGGTACACCGCTTTATTTGCTTTAAGTGCGCTGCTGGCATTGATCATTAGTAATGCGATTAAACTGATGCAGGGCAGCAAAAATTGATAATTTATTTTTTAGAAATGAACCTGAGTAGTACTTGTATAAACATATTTGAAAAAGCGACTCAAGAGTATCATATAAACAATGATGTGAATGGTATTATACAAAATCCATTTCTGGAGTCAACTTTTGAACATTTGCTCTATAAAAAAAATTACATCGATGCTGTTCAATGGCATTTAGAAGACATTGTAAGAAACCCAGCGATTTCACCTGAACAGGGTTTGATGATAAAAAGAAGAATTGATCAATCCAACCAAGACCGTACAAATTTGGTTGAGAAAATTGATGATTATTTTTTACAGAAATACGCTCATGTTGAATGTATTGAAAACGCTCGACTGAATACAGAGAGTCCTGCTTGGGCCATAGACCGACTTTCTATATTGGTTCTGAAAATTTATCATATGCAAGAAGAGGTGATGCGCAAAGATGCAGATTCGTTGCATATCCAAAACTGTGAATCAAAATTGAAAATATTATTAGAACAAAAAGCTGATCTCTCTGCTGCGATTGATGAGTTGATTCAAGATATTGCCCATGGCTATAAGAAGATGAAAGTATATCGTCAAATGAAAATGTATAACGACCCTACTCTGAACCCGGTTTTATACAGCCAGTCAAAACACTAACATGCAAGTCTCTCCAAAAACAATCCTGGTGATGCGATTTTCTTCATTGGGAGATGTGGCGTTAACGGTTCCGGTACTAAAAAAAGTAGTTGCAGATAACCCTGGTTATGATTTTGTACTGCTTAGTGATCTCAAGTATGCAGATTTGTTTTTGGGAATTGATAGATTGAGATTTCAAGGAGTTGATTTAAAAAATGAATACCGTGGTATCATTGGGGTTATCAAAATATTTTTTTTACTGATTAATAGATATGAAATTTCTACTGTAGCAGATTTGCATGGAGTATTGCGTACGCATATAATCAGAATTTTATTCTTCCTGCTCAACAGAAACGTTGCCATGATCTTTAAGGGGAGAGCTGAAAAATTTGCACTCACTCGCAAAAAAAATAAAATAGTGCGTCCGCTTCCCCATACAACAGAACGTTACCTGAATGTATTTGAACAACTTGGACTCACTGTCAACCGTCAACTGTCAACCAACAGCACAATTGCAATCAAAAAGCCCTTGGGCACAACAAGAAAGATAGGGTTTGCTCCCTTTGCTAAACATGCTCCAAAAATGTATCCTTTGGAGAAGATGTTGGAGGTGATCCATCATTTTGATAAAGATGACTATGAAATATTTTTATTTGGAGCTGGTGCAAACGAGGAGGCAGTTATAAATGACTGGAGGACTAAACTTCACCGAGTAATCGGTGATAACCTATCCATGACAATCGCTGATGAGTTAACACTCATGTCATCTTTGGATCTCATGGTAACAATGGATTCCGCGAACATGCATTTGGCTTCACTCGCCAATGTGCCTGTGGTTTCAATCTGGGGGGCTACTCATCCCTATGCAGGATTTTATGGATATAACCAGGATTTACAAAATGCAATTCAGAAAGATTTGTCTTGCAGACCTTGTTCTGTATATGGAAATAAAACTTGTTGGCGAGGTGATCACGCATGTATGAATCAAATAAATCTCAATAATATTATTGCAAAAATTGAGAAACTGATAAGCTAAGCAAACAATTTATTTATTTGCGGCAAGTGTTTTTCATCAATGTAGTATTCAAAACTTCTCGCATCAATTGCAGTACGCTTCCGTTCAATGATCTTCTGATCAGTTAGAAAAATGAAGTATAGTTTTTGATTGATTGCATTGATGGCATCGCTCCTCAATCTTTTCTGAATTTCAATATTTTTATTTGTACAACCTAGCACAGTATTGATCTCTGTGATGGAGGTCGGTTTTTTTAGAACTGAATTTTCAAAAATCAATTGCAAAAGATTTTTTTCAATTTCGTTTAACTTCGATTTTTCATTTATAATGAATTCCTGTTGGCTATAGTCTATTCCATTGCTGCTTAAATATTTATTTTTCTCTTTTCTATATTTTACAAAGAATAAAATATTTCCAATTGTTAAGATTGATATAAGTGCAATCCATATTATTGCTGACGAGCTTTGCCTGTTGACATTTCTTGATGATTCTACTTTCCAATAGACGGGCCTGTTTGTCTCAATTAGATCACTCTTATGAATAATGACAGAGTCATAGCCGTGTTCAGGTGAAGCAAAATAAAGTGCTGAATCAATCCAGAAGGAATATTGCCATCCAAATCTATTATCGGTTGATTTGGTTAGCACTCTAAATAGATTGCTTTCAACATTTTCAGAGAGCTTATAATATTTATTATTAACTAAATCAGTGAGATCATTGAATGAATTAATGACACCCCAAGGTGTATGTCCGAGAAAATCACTTTTCGCCTCATCATATTGTCCCAATTCTGTCAATATTCCTTCTTTTAAATCAAGCTTAAAAATTTTACTGAAGGAGCTACTATCAACTGTATTTTTGAGGCTTGCATCATGAAACCTTCCTTGACCATTGAAATACAAAACCTGTCTGGCAGAGTCTATATAAAAAACATTTCTAACATCTTTCACCCATGGTATAGATCTATTTAGCAATTTCGCATTCCATTCATGAGAAGTAAAATTGTATCTTCTCAGATTACCATTGAAATACCAAAAACCGGTACCTCCAAATGAATAAAGTGTACTGTCAATTGAAAAAAACAGGGATAAAAAATTATATCCTGTAAAATAGGTTGAATCAATTCTAACCCATTCTCCCATATTTGCATCACCTTTCCATTGATACAGTCTACCCGTACCAAGATGATTCATGAACAGTCCTCTTTCGTTTTTATTGATGGATTGACCGGTAAAGTTAAAAGTGCCGGTTAGATCTTTGATTTTCAAAATCGGCATGGTGTTTACCGCCAATTGATAATCGAAAATATAAACAGGTTTTTTGTATGATAAAATTTTGGAAATAAAGGCAGGAGGTTTTTCTCTGGCTTCAGAAAATTGACCAATTGTCACTAAAAAACAAATCAGTAAATACCTCATATTTCATCCAATTTCTATAAAACTCTAATTATATCGATTCAAAAAGGGATAAGTATTTTTTTAGTTAAAACATATTTAGTAAATCACAAATACATTAGTTATTGTTATTCAATAAACTAAATATTTTATAATTCTTATTACTGATCACCTAAAAACATACCATTAAGGTTGACATATTTGATGGTTTGGCTGTCATTTGATTTACCATTGTTCATTGAAAAGCCGTTATTAACCTATGTAATCCTAACAAACACCTCCTATCAAAAACCATACATTCAACCCCGCAAATGCGGGGTTTTGTTTTCGAAAGACGGAAAAATTCAATAAATCAAGTTAAAACACCGGAAAACTGTTTGTACACCCTTGAATCCCCCTCTAGATCTCGTTAATTTTGTACCTCAATCAATTGTATGATCAAAACTGGAAACATCACTGTGAGCATTTATACAGAAATGACCCCTAACCCGGAAACAATGAAGTTTGTAGCCAACAAACTACTGTATCCTGGTAAAAGTGTTGATTTCCAGGATGTTGATGCTGCAAAGCCATCACCTTTGGCACTGGAGCTTTTCAGCTTCCCATTTGTAAAAAGCGTTTTCATAGCAAGCAATTTTGTTACACTCACCAAAACTTCAGAAACCGACTGGGAAGATGTAAAACCTTCTATTCGTCAGTTTCTCAAAGATTATTTGGAAGATGGCAAAGCAATTGTCAATGAAGATGAACTTCCTGCAACTCAATCTACTGATGGAAATATTGTTCTATCTGAAGATGGAGATGTAGTGAAGCGCATCAAAGAATTGTTGGAGAATTATGTGAAACCCGCTGTTGAAATGGATGGCGGCGCTATACAGTTCAAAAAATTTGAAGAAGGAGTTGTTACCCTCATGCTTCAAGGAAGCTGCAGTGGTTGTCCTTCTTCCATGATCACGCTCAAATCTGGTATCGAAGGAATGATGAAAAGAATGATTCCTGAAGTAACAGAAGTAGTAGCAGAAGCCGAGTAATCTATACCTGATGCAGGTACTTGAAATCATTGCCATTCTCTCTGGCATCATCTCTGTCTGGTTTTCCAATAAAGAAAATATTTGGGTTTATCCATCTGGATTGATTGGTACTATTCTATATGTATACATCAGCATTCAAGGTGATTTATACGGAGAAGCTACTGTCAATCTCTTTTATACCATCATGAGTATATATGGATGGTATAACTGGTTGAGAAAAGATCAAGCTTCAAAACCCATCGTGCATATCACATATTCCAATGCGCGCGACTGGAAAATTCAACTTGCTTTTTTTACAACGATTTACTTCATCATCTACACCTCATTATATTTTATTAAAGAATATTTTAGTCCGGGTGCTATCCCCTGGGCAGATGCATTGGCTTCTGCTGCTGCATTCACAGGTATGTGGCTGATGACCAGAAAAAAAGTTGAAAGCTGGATCTGGTGGATCATCACAAACCTTGCCTCGATACCATTATATTTTATAAAAGGCTATACCTTCACTTCAGGCTATTATGCATTGTTATTGATAATGGCCGTGTTCGGACTTTCTTCCTGGAGAAAAAAAGCACATGAAGCGTCAAGCGCCCAATAAGATGTTGAAAATAGTTATCATCGGTCCAGAATCAACGGGCAAATCTACCCTCTGTGAAAGTTTATCAACGCATTTTGAAACAGATTGGTGCAGAGAATATGCAAGAACATTTCTGCTTGAGCACGGTACCAATTATACATTCGATGATTTGTTAAAAGTTGCAGAAGGGCAACTCCGTTCAGAAGATGAATGTGTTTCGAAAATGCAAGATCAACAACGATCCATGGTTTTTATTGATACCGACATGTATGTGATGAAAGTTTGGTGTGAATTTGTTTTTGGTAAATGCCATCCTTTCATATTAAATCAAATCATTGATCGTAAGTACGATGGATATCTGTTGTGCAAACCTGATCTGCCTTGGGTAAAGGATGAATTGCGCGAATACCCAGATTTTAAAACAAGAGAGCTTCTTTATCATCATTACAAAGATTTGCTGATCAATCAAACTACTCCTTGGTTTGAAGTTACTGGCGATGATCCAACGAGGACCAATTCTGCAATTGAGTGGGTAAAAAAATTACGGTCGACTGTTTACTAGTCGTGCAATATCCGGATCGTCATCCAAATTATTCATTTGCCTAATCACCCAAGGATATTTTCTTGCTACATACGTCGATAGTGGCTTAACGGTATATCTCTTTGGGTTGGGTAAACTGGATGCTATCATGGCAGCCTCTGCTCTTGTTAACTTGGATGCTGGTTTCTGAAAATATTTTCTAGATGCTGCTTCCATCCCAAAAATGCCTTTGCCCATCTCGGCTTCATTCAAGTACACTTCAAGAATTCTTTCCTTTCCCCAAACAAGTTCAATTAAAAAAGTAAAATATACTTCCAGTCCTTTCCTAAACCAACTTCTTCCTTGCCATAAAAAAACATTTTTTGCAACCTGCTGACTAATGGTGGAGGCGCCCCTGATTTTTTTACCTTTTTTCTTTTTATTAAAATTCAATGCTTTTTGAATGCTTTTGATGTCAAATCCATTGTGATCAGGGAACAGTTGATCTTCAGATGCTATCACTGCCAGTTTTGCATTTTTAGATAGTTGATCCATTGAAACATGAGTACGGTGAAAACCTTCTCCACCAATGATACTTACAATTTGGGTAATGGTTATTGGCGCATCAACAAAACGAAGCAGCATCACATAAGAGAGGTGTGATATGAGAAGAATAAAAAATATTTTTTTGATGATCCGAAACACATCTATCATTTTAAGGGTACATATTGCAAATGATATCGCCTGCCTATTGTAACAGTCGACTTATTCGTTTTTTTAAGAATCCATCCACCAACAATGAGTCCGCCAGCTTTTGCCATAACAACACCATCAACTGGTTGTTTTAAATATGCTGCATTTACCAAATGCAACAATGCATAACTGATTCCGCCCGCCAAAAATATATATCCGTTCTTGATGATGCTAAATCCTGCTCTGGGTTTCACGATTTCCCTCACTTCATTCATATGAATTTTTGTCAATCCAATCGACAAAGTATCCCACACCCTGGTTCCCCACATGGTATATCCAGCGCGTTCATCATAGGTGTTGATGAACAAGCTGTCCTTATCAATTTTTTTGATCGTTCCCTTGATTCTTTCTCCATTAACAGTGATGAGGTGAATGGGTGTACCAGCTAAATAGGACTTAACTGTTCTATTGTTATGTTTCTTTAGCAATACCATATCGCTTCCTTGCGCCATTGAAATCAATGGCATGATAAATATGATAACAAGAAATATGATAAGTATCCTCTTCATTATTTTTTCAAAAATAAAATCCCGTAAACAATACTCACTGCAAAGGCAATAAGTATGGATCCGGAAATTTTATTGATGATATTTATATTGTGTGGATTGAGTTTGTGCCTGATCCTTGCTGCCATCAGAACTTTTATAACATCTGCAATCATGTTGATGCCTAAGCAAACGCTGAACAAAACTATTCTTTCCAACACAGTATGATTTGATGCAAATGCAGTTGTATTGATCAGCCAAAAGAAAATTACACTTGGATTTAATGTGTTGATTACAAAACCTGCTGCAAATGCTTTTGTAAAATCCCTTCTTCCAAAATCAATAACAGCAGTATTGTTGGTATCAACTTTTATCTTTTTAAAAAACACATAAAAAATACCCATTGAAAAAACAAACGCTGCCCCTACATAACCAATCTCTGTTTTGAACGCAAGCAAGTCCATCACCAATGAGGAGAATAAATTACTCAATGCCACCCAGACAATATCACTTACCCATACTCCCGTTACAAAACTGAACCCGCCTTTGTGTCCGTTGTTGATGCTTTGTTTGATGATCGTAAAAATAACTGGTCCCACCGATACGGCAAGAATCAAACCCAATCCAAATCCTTTGATGATGGCTTCAATCATGTTGGCTTAATGATCTTTTTGAAGAAAGCTTTTCCAGTCTTCCAACAAAGATCCTTTTAAAACCCTTGGAAATTTATGTTGTCCGCCAATTTTACCTTTTCTTTCTAAAAATTCCATGAATGCTTTCTCAGGCAGTACATCCAGTATGATATTTTTCAGCGGACTCTTCCGCTCGGTAGCATAGTCGTCATTGATTTCAATCAATGTATCGTCGATAATTTTTTTAAGCTTTTCTTTATCTGCTTGCTCATCTGTTCCCACATACCAATGATGCCCGAAATCACCCGGTTCGCTGATGGCAGCAACCGTAAATTCTGCGATGGATATATTCAATTTCTCTGAGGCAACCTGAATTGCTTTGTTCATATTGTCTACACTCAGGTGTTCGCCACAGAGACTTAAGAAATGTTTCGTTCTTCCGGTGATGATGATTTCAGATCGCTCTTTGTTCACAAAGCGAATGGTATCACCAATCAAATATCTCCATGCGCCTGCATTGGTACTTAGCAACAATGCATAGTCTTTGTTTTCCTCTACTTCATCAATCATGAATGTAGTTGGATTGCTGATGATATTTCCTTCACCATCAAAATTTTCCTCATTGAACGGAACGAATTCAAAAAAGATATGTTCGTTCAAAACCAATTTCATTCCATCCGGATATTGTCTGTCTTGGTAGGCGATAAATCCTTCTGAAGCGAGATAAGTTTCAATGTAAGTAAGCGGTTGTCCGAGTAATTTTTCAAATCCTTTTTTATAAGGTTCAAAAGCCACTCCACCATGGCAGAAAAATGCAAGGTTTGGCCATATTTCATGGATGTTGTTGAGCTTATATCTTTCAATAATGAGCTCCATGCACATCTGAATCCATGCCGGTACCCCCACAACAAATCCAATGTCCCAGTTGGGGGCCTGTTCTACAATCGCCTCTAATTTCTTGTTCCAATCCTTTGTTCTGGCAATCTTTTTCCCAGGTTTGTAAAAGGGCGAAAACCAAAAAGGGGCTTTTTTGGCGGTTATTCCACTGAGATCTCCTGCAAAATAGCCGGGTCCCCTTTGCAAATCAGTACTTCCACCGAGCATGAGATAACCCTTGCCAACCGATTTCCAGGATATATTATCATAGGTTCTGAGGGAAAGCAATTGTTTGATCATCACTACGCGGTTGCCTTTCATGAGGTCTTGGGTGATGGGAATATATTTGCTGGCAGCCTCTGAGGTGCCTGAACTGAGGGCAAAATATTTGATCATGCCCGGCCAGCATACGTCTGGAATTCCTTCCAACGTGCGGTTCCACCAATCCTGGTGAATTTTGCTGTAATCGTATGCAGGAATGCTCTCACGAAATGCCCTTCTGGGGTCTTTGTGCAATAAAATCTTGTCAAAACCGTAATGTTGCCCAAACTGTGTATACTTGGCTTTCTTCAATAACTTTTTGAGCACCCGAAGTTGCTGTCTTTTGGGTGAATTGGTGGGCAAACGCAGGGCCTTGGCAATCGATTTTGGCAGTCCTATTTCTAATAATGCCATTGCCTGCAAGGTACTATGCATTTGTGATTTTTGATGATTCTTTTGTATTTTAGTACCTAAACCTATTTATATGAATAGACGGGATGCATTAGAACGTGTAGCACTCATCATGGGTGGTACCATTATTGGTGGAGCAGCATTTTTGGAAGGATGTAAATCTGGCGATACAAAAGCTGCTGGCTTTTCATTAACCAAAGAGCAGATTGCTTTTTTAGATGAAGTTGCAGAAACAATTATTCCAACTACCAATACACCTGGCGCAAAAGCTGCGAAAGTTGGTGAGTTCATGCATACCATGGTGACAGATTGTTATGTTGCTGCAGACCAGCAAATATTTCTGGAGGGCATCACCAAAATTGATGAAGCATCCAAGAAAAAATTCAGCAAGGGTTTCATGGAAACAGATGCAACTCAAAAAACTGAACTGCTCAATGAAGTGAACAAAGAGCTCAAAGCATACAACGAATCTAAAAAAGATAAAGACCCGAATCACTATTTTGGATTGATGAAGCAGCTTACTTTATTGGGGTACTTCTCATCTGAAATTGGTGCAACACAAGCCCTGCGCTATGTTGCAGTTCCAGGCAGATACGAAGGATGTATTCCTTACAACAAAGGCGACAAGGCTTGGGCCACTTAGTATGAGAATTCTACTCATCATTCTACTCTTACCTTTTTATGTTTTTTCTCAATCGAAAGATGAGAAGAAAATCCTTTCCATATTGGACAACCAAACCAAGGCTTGGAATGAAGGTGATTTCGATCGCTTCATGATTGGTTACCTGGAAAGTGATTCATTGATGTATATCGGTAAGGGCGGCGTTACATATGGATATCAAGCTACACTTTCCAATTACAAAAAAAATTATGCAGGATCAGATCGCATGGGCAAACTACACTTTGATATTCTGCACATGAAGAGACTGGGCAGCAAACATTACCTGGTAGTTGGTAAATGGTCGCTCAATAGAACTGCAGGCGATGTTGGCGGATACTATACACTAACCTTTGAAAAGAAAAAAGGCCAGTGGGTGGTGATCGCTGATCACAGCAGTTGATCAAAAATGTATCATTAAATAATTATTCTTGGAACCAGAAGTAAGAAAATTCCTTCAGAGAATTGTGTGGACGCTTTCTGCATCTATGTTTTGGTTGCTGATCAATACACTCGTTGGTTTGAAATTCGAATTGGCCATCCTTGATGGGACACATCAGGTTGGAAGTTTGATTTTTTATTGCTGGCTTGTACTTAGTTTTGTCTTGTTGTTCCGACTCTTTAAGAAGTTGTGGAGTCAGCATCTATAACCGCCCTACAAACACATGACACAATTCAACAATCAAATCAGACAAATTGTACTGCTGATCATCATTGCCTTTCTTGGGTTTTTGATTTTCAAGGAGCTCTATTTGTTTCTGCCAGGGCTTTTGGGGGCACTAACTACTTACATTCTTACCAGAAATATTTTTTTCTCCCTTGTTGAAAAAAGAAAATGGAAGAAGGGCTTAACTGCCGGTTTGTTTATTTTTATTTTTTTGGCGTTGATTGCAGGCCCTGTGTATTATGCCGTTATATTGATTTCACCAAGGGTGTCAACTTTTTTCGCGCATACGGATCAGTTATTGGTAGGAATTGAGGCCATGTCTGCACAAATAAAAAAAATAACCGGACAAGAATTGTTTAATGCTGATAACATAACTGCAGTAAAATCTGCACTCACCAATTTTATCCCAACTTTTTTAAACAGTTCTGCTAACATACTCAGCAATTTGCTGGTCATGTTTTTTGTTTTCTACTATATGCTCTCCAATGGCAGAAATATGGAGGATACTGTTAGAAAGTTTATTCCGTTGAATGAAGACAGCATTGCTGCATTGGCACAGGAAACCAATCATATGGTAAAAGCAAATGCTATCGGCATACCATTGATCTCCATCATTCAGGGTCTGGCTGCATGGTTCGGATATGCAATATTTGGAATTGGCGATGCCTTGATGTGGGGTTTTCTTACAGGCCTCTTTGCATTTTTCCCCATCCTTGGTACTATGATGATTTGGGTACCCATGGTTTTATATATGTATTCTCAGGGCCTTACAGCTGATGCAACAAAATTGTTGATATACAGTTTGATTGTCACCGGCAATGTAGATTATCTTGCAAGGGTTACACTCATGAAAAAAATAGGAAATGTTCATCCGCTGATCACTGTGTTTGGAGTCATTGTGGGGTTGCAATTGTTTGGATTTATGGGATTTATTTTCGGTCCATTGATTTTCAGTTATACCATCATCCTGATAAAAATATACGCGAACGAATTCGTAAAGTCTTATAATTAATAAGCCCCCTATGGGAATCGAGAAAGACATCAACCAATATCATTTTACAAGCGAGGGCCAAAAAGCTATCATCAATTTGATATATACCAGCAATTGGATCTCAGAGCATATCAAAGAAATATTGGATGAGCATGATATTACCCCTCAACAGTTTAATATACTCAGAATCCTCCGCGGAAGCGATCCACAACCCCTTTCAACGCTCACAATCAGAGAAAGGATGTTGGATAAAATGAGCGATACAAGCAGGATTGTAGATAGATTGGTAATCAAAGGCCTGGCTGTAAAAAAAGTTTGCTCAACCGACAAAAGACTGGTGGATGTAAATATCACAAAAGAAGGTAAAAGAATACTGGAAGTGCTTGATAAGAAACAACCAGAAATGAGCAGCATCACCAACAACCTCACAGATGCCGAACTCAAACAATTAAATAGTTTGTTGGATAATCTTAGATCACGACTGTAACTTTGCAGTTACAAGTATATGGCACTCTACCAAGGTCTACATCAAAAGCTTCAACAAAAGTTGTCTCCTCAACAGATTCAACTGATGAAATTATTGCAGGTGCCTACTGCTTCATTGGAAGAACGAATCAAAGAAGAAATTGAAGAAAATCCTGCTCTTGAGATGGGAACTGAAGAGTATGATGCCGATGATGAAGCACCTGAAACTTCAGATGCTTTTGAAAATGAAGACATATCATCTGATGAAGAAATTTCACAAGACTTCAATGAGTATGATGATGACGGAGAGATTGCAGATTATAAATTAAAAGACGATCACGTTCCTGAACTTCAGGAAAGTGGCTCAATTCCGCATCCAAGTTCCATTTCATTGCACGACATGCTTGTTGAGCAGTTGAGATTGCTGAATTTAAATCCAACACAATCCATCATTGCTGAACAAATTATTGGCAGCATTGATGACGATGGTTACCTCCGCAGAGATACCCATTCAATTGTTGATGATCTTGCATTCAAACAAAATATTGAAACCAGTGAAAAAGAAGTAGAAACGTTGATTGCCTCCATCCAACTTTTTGATCCACCTGGCATTGCCGCAAGAGATGTAAGGGAAAGTTTGTTGATTCAATTGAGAAGAAAATTAAAACTTGCATCCAATGCTGTTCAAAAAATAGCATTGCGGATCATTGATTTTCATTTCGATGAATTCACCAAAAGACATTTTGAAAAAATCATTAAGTCGCTCGAAATCTCAGAAGACCAACTGAAAGATGCCATCTCTGAAATCAAAAAGCTCAATCCCCGTCCAGGCGCACATTTTGATTCAGTCAACAAAGCAGAACAATACATTGTTCCCGACTTTTTTGTCTACAATAACAATGGCAAACCCGAGCTTACCTTGAATCAACGCAATGCTCCAGAATTGAAAGTAAGTGAAGAATACAGAGGTATGCTGAAAGATTATGAAAAAGGTAGTAAAAAGGACAAGCGACAAAAAGAAGCTGTTACCTTCATCAAACAAAAAATTGATGCTGCAAAATGGTTTATTGATGCCATCAAACAACGTCAACATACATTGATCATCACCATGCAGGCAATCATTGATCACCAGAACAATTTTTTCATTACTGGAGATGAAACAGCCCTGCGTCCGATGATCCTTAGAGATATCGCAGAAAAGACAGACTTGGATATATCCACCATCAGCAGGGTGGCCAACAGCAAATTCGTACAAACTGAATTTGGAAGTTTTCGGTTGAAACATTTCTTTAGTGAATCGCTCAGCACTGATTCTGGCGAAGAAGTTTCAACACGTGAAGTCAAAACAATTTTGCAAGAATATATTGATGCAGAAGATAAGCACAATCCTTTGAGTGATGATGTGTTGACAGAAATGCTTCAGGCAAAAGGCTATAACATTGCAAGGAGGACGGTTGCCAAATACCGTGAACTGCTTAACATACCTGTGGCGAGATTAAGAAAAGAATTATAGAAATGACTGAACAATATTCTTCAAAAGATTTTCCGAATTGGGTGATAAAAATTTCAAGATTTGTTTCTGTTGTTTTTCATCCATTGTTTATTGGGGTGTTCATGGCGGCCTATCTGCTTTTTATCCATCCAAATTATTTTGTTGGATTCTCCGATAGAGCAAAATGGTTGAAGCTTATGATTGTTATCAACAACAATCTTTTCTTTCCAATGGTCGTTGTTGCATTGCTGCGCGGGCTCGGATTTAATAAATCCTTTTTGTTGAAAACACAAAAAGAAAGAATCGTTCCCTATATCGCCAGCATTACTTTCTTTTTCTGGTCGTATTATGTTTTCAAGCATCAACCAGAAACACCAAGGGTATTGGTAGGTATGTGCAGGGGAATGTTCTTATCATCTGCTGCTGCATTGCTTTTGAATAATTATTTCAAAATCAGTATGCATGGAATTGGGATTGGCGGATTAATGGGTTTAATGATGGTTTCCATTGCAGATGGTAGTCAATACATCGGAACACCTATTCTGATTGCATTATTGATTTCAGGACTCACCATTACTGCACGAAGAATTGTTTCTGATCACAATTGGTTTGATCTTATCGCTGGTTTCATCGTTGGATGCACATTCCAATTGATTGCATTATGGATTTAAGAACAATCAACCGTTCAAAATTTCTGATTTGTCTAAATACTGCTGATCAGGGTAGTAGATAAAGAGACAATTTCCTCCTCTAATACTTTCGATAATTTTTTTGTGAGTACTCATTGGTACGGCAGGGCATCCGTAACTCCTTCCCAGATAAGTATTCCTGCAGGCATTGGGGTCTTCTGCATAGGGCGCTCCATGTAAGACAATTGCGCGTTTTTCCGCAAGATCATTGAATCCCTTCTCGAGACCTTCCAATCTAAGTGAGTATCCGTTGTTGCCTTGATAGGTTGATTTGGTGATGTAAAAACCCAAACTGCTTTTATGCGAATTGGGTGCATTGGAAAAATATCTTGCAAACTCTTCTCCTGAATTTCTTCCATGTGAAACCAAAGAATTGAAGATCAAAGTTTGTGTTTTTAAATCCAATACATACAATCTTTTCTCTTTGGATGATTTGCTGAAATCAACAATTGCAAGAATACTGTCCTTGCTCAATTTATTTTGTGCCTGAAGTTTTGAAAAACCTTTTAATGCAAGTGAAAAGACTTCCTCTGATAAACCGGCACCTGTGTGAGAAATTTTATCCCATAACATGCCAACATAATTGATCCTGCTTGGGTCAACCGCATTTGTATATTTTTTGCTTCCCGAACCATTATTTGGGAGTATACTCAATACAAAAAAACCAATAGTAAATATCGCCAGTAAACCCTTTTTTGATTTCAACTTATTCAACATCCTCATCAATTGTTTTGAACATTATAAAATATGTACAAAATTCAATTGAAATTTTAATGTAGGCAGCCAATTATTTGTGAAAAAGGCTTTCATCAAGTTCGATGAAAGCCTTGCTAGGAAAGGCTGAAAATCAACTTTAAGAATACTTTTACTTTTGTGCCATGTAGTCAACCACAAATACTTTCTCCATATGAGGTTTTAGTATTTGCTGAAATTCCATGTGTGCTGGATGTTTCTGGTAAACCTCATCTCTGTCTTTCTTGTTTGCAAATGTTAATACAAAGCAATGGGTGAATCCCTGATGAAAATTCTCCGGACTATCATTCAATCCCCATTCCATTGATTTTACAACTGGAATTTTTTTAGCGAGGCTCATAAATGCATTTACCACACTGTCTACAGAAGCCTTGGAACTTGTTTCCTTGAATTTAAAAATCACTACATGTCGTAGGTCACCCGATTTGGATTGTGAAAAACTGAAATTGCTTGCTAACATGAATAAGGCGATGAATAGTTTTTTCATGATGTATTTTTTAAGTTTTTATAACATGTCCATTGGGTTGTCAACAATTCTGAAATTTTCATTCCAGCTATTCATTTGTTGAATATCTGTTTGTTCAATCACAAAATCAAAAACTTCAAAATTTTCTTTGATTCTTAATGGGTTTGCAGATTTAGGAATACTAGATATGCCTTGTTGAATGGACCATCTCAAGATAATTTGCGCAGGTGTTTTTTTATATTTCAGGGCCAATGCCTGTAATCTTGGGTCATTGAATTTTTGACCCCTAACCAAGGGTGTATATGCTTGCAATACAATTTGATGTTGCTTGCAGTATTGCCACTCATTCTCTAAAAAAAGATATGGACTGAATTCCATTTGATTGACAGCAGGGACAATATTGGAGTACTCTTCTAGTTCTTTCAAAAACGGAAGTAAATAATTTGCTACGCCAATATTTTTTACTCTTTTGTTTAGATAAAGGTTTTCAATGGCTTTCCAGGTTTCTTTTCTTTTTCCCTTGATTGGCCAATGAATAAGATAGAGATCTATGTATTCGGTATTGAGTTTTTTCAAACTCTCATCAAATGCTTTAAACGTTTGATCATAACCTTGATCTGGGTTATTAACTTTGGTAGTTAAAAAAATTTCATCTCTAGAAATTCCAGATGTACGAATGCCTTCACCAATTTGTTTTTCATTTTCATACATCGCTGCAGTATCAATCAAACGGTAACCCGTTTGCAGAGCGAAACGCACTGCCTGCACTGCTTCCTCTGCGTGCATATCATAAACACCCAATCCCAACAATGGCATTTGATTGCCATTGTTGAGTGAGGTATATTGTTGCTTATTCATCAGTCCCATGCTGAGAGGCCCAGTAATTTTTTACCCAACTCGCTCAACTCGGCTGTATCATATTTTGTTTGTTCCCATTTTCTTGGATCACCAGGGAACGCATACCCTTCAGGTGCAATACGGTCGCGCCATGAATTGATTCTCCATTGTCTTTGTGCTTCATCATTTTCCTGAACAGGCATCATAGAGATGTATTGGGCAATGCGAACTTTATCGCCAGACATATTTGGACGAATGCCATGTGGTAAAAGGCTGTTGAAGATCAAGAGATCACCTGCCTCTAATTTTACCTTTACAAATTTGTCTTCATATCCTTTGGTATCAGGTTGAAACCTATTTCTGTCTTCTGGTTGTGTGAGTTTCCAAGTATCGTATTCACGCATGAGGGATGGTATGCATTGAAATCCTCCCATGTTCTCATCAGTTTGATCTGCGAGTGCCAAAACACCTTGAACATTTTCAGGTTTGGTTTCTGGATCGTAATCCCAGTGAATAAATCCTTTGAATTCGAATCCTTCTCTCATGGGAAAGTTGAGGTTGGCACGATCGATGGTTACCCATAATTTTTCAGTTCCCCATACATCTGCAAAGGCATCGTATACGCGTTGCTGTTGACGATTGTTCCATAACAATTGATGGTTGTATACTTCTACCATTCCACTGTTGGTGAGTTCTTTCATGCGCATTTCAGCACGGGGAGGTGCATACCATGTTTCTTTGTTGTTGGGATCTTTTTCTTCAAACTCCCATAAGAATGCGGCTGTCTTCAAAGCTTGTTCACGCGGAACGGCTTCTTTGATCACTACATATCCATTGTGTTTCCAAAATTTCCAATCTTCTTCACTCAGTACTCTTAGTGGTTTGCCATTGGAACGGTCGTTCAATTTTATTTTACTCGATGTTGCGGTGGATGGATTCCCTGGGATGTCTTTGTGGTTTGAGTTCGCCATTGTAGGCTGCATCGTTGGTTGCATGCTCATAAAGCTTGTTTTAATTCGTCATTAATTTAGAGAATAGTCGCTAAAGAGCAAAATAATCCTTCTTTGCCTTTCATGATCAATGAGATATCAATTTTGACCCCTTTGGTCATTTTATTACCTTCGCTCGCAAATCAATCATTATGTCTCTGATCGTAGTAGGAACCATGGCCTTTGATGCAATTGAAACTCCCTTTGGAAAGAGCGACCGCATCATTGGCGGTGCTGCAACTTACATAGCATTGAGTGCATCTAATTTTGTGAAACCAATCAAACAAATCTCAGTGGTGGGTGGTGATTTCCCTCAAGAAGAGTTGGATCATCTGAGTTCATTGGGTGTCGAATTGGAAGGCGTTCAAATCAAAAAAGATGAAAAATCTTTTTTCTGGGCTGGTCGTTATCACATGGATATGAATGAAAGAGACACGCTGGATACACAATTGAATGTACTTGCAAATTTTACACCAGTAGTTCCAGATAGTTATCAGGATGCAGAATTTGTGATGCTTGGTAATCTTGTTCCTGCCATTCAAATGAGTGTATTGAATCAAATGAAGAAGAAACCAAAACTCGTGGTAATGGACACCATGAATTTTTGGATGGAAACTGCTATGGCAGATCTCGAGAAAGTATTGAAACATCTAGATGTTTTATTGGTGAATGATAGTGAAGCACGTCAGTTAAGCGGACAATATTCATTGGTGAAAGCAGCCAAGACAATCATGGGGATGGGTCCAAAATATTTAGTAGTAAAAAAAGGAGAGCATGGTGCCTTGTTGTTTCATGAAGACAAGGTTTTTGTTGCACCTGCGTTGCCTTTGGAAGAAGTATTTGATCCAACCGGAGCTGGAGATACATTTGCTGGAGGATTTGTAGGGCATCTTGCAAAAACAAAAGATATTTCTTTTGAAAACATGAAGACAGCTATCATCGTTGGCTCAGCAATGGCTTCATTCTGTGTTGAGAAATTTGGAACAGCAAGAATGAAGGAAATTGACAAGGCAGATATTCAAAGCAGGATTCAACAATTTGTGGATCTGGTTAATTTTGATATCAGCATCATTTGATTGCAATCAGCATTTTTTCTTTGATGGTTTTCCCTTTTAAATGAAATGCTTCTACAAGTATGATGTATTGTCCGCTGGGCAAGATTCTTTCTTGATTAAGTCCGTTCCAAACCATGCTGCCATTTATTCCCAATAATTGATTGTCTATCATTTTTGTAATCAGATTTCCATTCAAACCAAATAAATAGACTGTACACATATAACCAGGTTGACCCATATGATATTGAATAATCAATTGATCATCGATGCCATCATTGTTGGGTGAAATTATTGTTGGAGTTATTTTGAATACGGATAAGATACTGTCATATTTTTTGAATTGTGAGTTTTGCAACGTTGGACTTCCATAGTTTGAAGTTGAAGAAGCTGAATGCCAGTTGTTGGGATCATTTGCTGATGTATTAAATTGAATTCGTTCAAGGGTAACTCCTGATTTATCAATGATAAAAGGATAATGCATCTTATCGGTGTAATTCATTTTATCGATTGTTTTACCCTGATTATCAAGGATTGCAATATTCCCATCATCATCCGGCATTGACGGCAGCGTTTTGAGTTGAATTATTTTTCTGGCATCAGATTTTGGCCATTGTTTCTTGATGAACGAACTGTCTTCTGTTAACACGACGTACTCTCCCGGAAAGAAATTAAAATATCCTTCTCCAACTTTATAGTTTGTATTCCAGCCTCCCAGTTGATTGATCGAAGAAAGATAAATTTCATTCAAGTTGATGATGGCGCTTGAATTATTATAAAGCTCAACAAAGTCTTCGCCATCTGTTGGAGGGTTAAATAACACTTCATTGATTAAAATATCATTTGGCAGTGGGTCCTTGAGGAGTCCAGTTCGAACAACTCCCTCAAATGTTTTTTCTTTTTTACATGAGCTGATATTATTTATTTGAAGTGAATAAATGATATTCGCCTTCAAAGCTGATTTCAAGTAGATGAGTGCCTCATTGAACAGCGGCCCGATGGCCTTTGCTTGTTCAATATTATTTGATATCCCATTAAAAATATAATTACCTGTATTTGATAATGAACTACTGTCCATCCCATTTTTCAATTGAAGCAAGAGTGTTTTATCATTTACTGATACACATTGTTTAATGTTGAATTGATTTAAAATCGTATTCTTTTTGAATACACTGTTTTCAGTTCCAGGGGTACCTCCATTTTTATGAACAGAGGAAGTCCAGTTATTTTCTTCACAAGGTTTTTGAGGATCAATCATTTCCAAACTCCATCCGCCATTGGCTTTGATGGTATTTTCATGCATGGCATTTTGATATGCAACTGCGTGGATGGTTTTATTTTCGGGAGATTTTAGTGCAAGGATACCTTCACCGTTGATGAGTGTTGGAAATGAACCCAATGCAATTGTACGAATGGTTTCACCAAAATAATTGAGGTTTGATTTTGAGCATAAAACCATGATGCTGTCTGGTTTTAAAAGTGCGGTGGTGCTGATGGGGTATGCTGTATTCCCTTTTTCAATTTTCCATTTATTTAAATCAATGGTCTGGTTGCTGCAATTTCTGAGTTCAATATATTCTGCATTCGGCAGTCCAACAACAGGTGTAGGATCCACCATGATTTCATTGATTACTACTGCATACCTATCAACTTGAGCATGTAAAACACCCAAGTTCAACATGCATATCCAGAACCATTTCATTGTGTGAAACTATCATGGGTAAAACGTTTGCGTAAAGTGAAATCAACTTTTATTTGGTAGAAAATAATCAGCTCATTAGATTTGCATCCTCAATGATGACGATAAAAAATACAAAAAAGAGCAAGAAACATTCCTAACGGAAGGTTGGTTCTCTTTTGTATATCAAATAAGTAACGACCTTCCAAATTTGGGAGGTCATTTTTTTTAAATCACCCGAAAGGGCAAAAACGTAAATATGAAAGTAGCTGTAGTTGGCGCAACCGGATTGGTAGGTACAAAAATGTTACAGGTGTTGGAAGAAAGAAATTTTCCAGTAAATGAATTGATTCCTGTTGCATCTGAAAAATCTGTTGGCAAAGAAGTCAAATTCAAAGGGAAAGCTTTCAAGGTTGTGGGTATGCAAACGGCAATTGACATGAAACCAGCTGTAGCACTATTTTCGGCAGGTGGTAGCACCTCCACGCAATGGGCTCCATTATTTGCAGTAGCAGGCATTACAGTGATTGACAATTCATCTGCTTGGAGGATGGATCCATCAAAAAAATTGGTTGTTCCAGAAATCAACGCAGATGCATTGACCGCAGAAGATAAAATCATTGCAAATCCAAATTGCTCTACCATTCAAATGGTAGTTGCGTTGGCTCCCTTGCATAAAAGATATAAGGCAAAGAGAATTGTTGTGAGTACTTATCAAAGTGTTACAGGAACTGGTGTGAAAGCCGTGAATCAGTTGATGAATGAACGCAAAGGAGTGCAAGGTGAAATGGCCTATGCATATCCAATTGATCTGAATGTCATTCCGCAGATTGATGTATTTCTCGACAATGGGTATACCAAAGAAGAGATGAAGATGGTGAATGAAACCAAGAAAATTATGCGTGATGACAGCATACGAGTTACATCAACCACGGTTCGTATTCCGGTCATGGGAGGGCATAGCGAAAGTGTAAATATTGAGTTTGAAGAAGAATTTGATTTGGATGAAGTGAAGAAAATTCTTGCTGCTGCTCCTGGAGTTGTTTTGGTAGATGATCCATCCAAGCAGCAATATCCAATGCCAAAAGATGCACATGAAAAGGATGATGTATTTGTAGGAAGGTTGCGCAGAGACGAAACACAGTCAAAGACTTTGAATATGTGGATCGTGAGTGATAATCTCCGCAAAGGTGCAGCTACGAATGCAGTGCAGATTGGGGAGTATTTGATGAGTAAGGGATTGATTTGATTCTGAGAGATAAGGGACAAGGGACGAGGGACAAGGGACAAGGCAGTGAATAGCCAATTATTTGCTTATTGAAGTTTTTTAAATAGGCATACGAATTTATGTTAATTGATTAGTCGTATATAGTTTAATCACCTGATAACTTTTCACCTCCTCCCTTGTCCCTCGTCCCTTGTCACTTTTATACCTCAACCCATCATCTTAATAAATCCACCCTCATCCAAAATCTGAATCGAAGCGATTTTTTTTGCTTTCTCTAATTTGGATCCTGCATCTTCACCTACAATGAGGTAATCGAGTTTGCTGCTCACCCCAGATAAAATTTTTCCGCCGTTGGCTTCCACCATTTCTTCTGCCTGTGATCGTTTTAATTGATTGAGTGTGCCAGTAAATAAAAATGTTTTTCCTTCTAATCGGCCACCAGTCGATTTTTTCTTGATACTGTGCAGTTGCAATCCCAATGATTCTAGTTCTCGCAGCGTTTCAATATTTTCTTTCTTTTTAAAATATTGATGAATGCTCTCTGCAACTTTCACACCTACATCCTCCATTTCTTGCAATTGCTCTAAACTCATTTTACTTAAATCAAGTAGGTGCTCAACAGATTGTGCAATTGTTTTTGCAGTTGTTTCTCCAACATAGCGGATACCCAATGCATTGATTAATCTGTAAAGCGGTTGCTGCTTTGATTTTTCAATTGCCTCCGATAAATTGGTAATTGATTTTGCACCAAAGCCCTCCATTTTTTTAATGGCATCAAATGGAAGATTGTAAATGGAAGGAATATTTTTTAGCCAACCCAATTCATGAAACTTGCGGATGTTCGCATCTCCAAGTCCTCGGATATCCATTGCATCCTTGCTGGTGAAATGTATCATTCGTTCAACAACCTGTGCATCACACTGATCATTGGGGCAACGCCATACAGCTTCTTCTTCAGGTTTTACCAGGTTGGTTTGACAAATGGGGCAAGCAGTTGGGAAGGTTATTTTTTTCTCCTCACCTGTTCTGAGTTCAGGGAACGATTTAACAATGTATGGAATTACATCACCTGCTCTTTCAACCAACAATGAATCACCGATGCGTATATCTTTTTCATTGATGAAATCCTGGTTATGCAATGAAATGGATGCAACAGTTACACCACCAATAGGTACGGGTTGGATTTTTGCAACGGGGGTGACGCTTCCGGTTCTTCCAACCTGAAATTCAACCTGTAAAAGTTTGCTGGTTGCTTGACGCGCTTTGAACTTGTATGCAATGGCCCAACGGGGATGGTGAGTGGTCATCCCCAATTTATCTTGCAATGAAAACTCATTTACTTTGATAACAAGTCCATCGATTTCATACGGCAGCTCATCGCGTTTTTCTTCAAATGTTTTACAAAAATCAACAACAGCATGAATGCCTTTGAGGACTTGCATCTCATGCACGGGACTCCTAAAGCCAAGATCCCAGAGCATTTCAAGCGATTTGGAATGAGAAGGAATTTCTTTTGATTTGCCCTCAGTATGTACATAGGCAAGATGATAGATAAAAGCTTCCAAATTTCTTTTTGCAACAATGGACGCATCTTTGATGCGCAACGATCCTGATGCAGCGTTGCGAGGATTTGCAAGTGGAGGAAGGTTTTGTTCAATCAATCCTTCGTTGAATTGCTGAAAATTTTTCTTGTTCATCAATACTTCACCTCTGATTTCAACTTGCTGAATTCCGTATTTGGAGAATGCAGCAGAGAGCGGTATTGATTTTATTTGTTTGAGGTTGAGGGTGATGTCTTCACCTGCAACACCATCACCTCTTGTTGCACCTCTGGCAAACTGATCGTTTTCATATACGAGTGAAATACTTGCACCATCAAATTTCGGTTCAATGCAATATTGCAATTCATTCAACCCTGAGAGTTCTCTTGCTTTTCTGTCCCACTCAAGCAGATCTTCAGCATTGTATGAATTCTCTAAAGACAGCATTGGAACCAGGTGCTGAGCGGTTTGAAATTGCTTTGTAAATCCTGCGCCAACACGTTGTGTAGGAGAATCAGGTTTGATCAGTGTAGGATGAGCTGATTCAATTTTTTCCAATAATTTATATAGCTGATCAAATTCAACATCTGCAATCAGCGGGTCGTTCATCACATAATATCTGTGTTCATGAAACCGGATGCAGTCGCGCAAGCCTTCAACTTCATTCAGTAAAAACTGTTCATCATCAGCATGCTTCAGCAGGCTTTTGCTCTGTTCTTGCAATCTTTTTATATCTTCCGGATGAAACATTGGTCAATCAAAGTCTAAATGTAGAATTTTAGATTTTCTTTTTTGCCAATTCGTTTTTGAAATTATTTTTGTTCAGTTTTACATTGAAATACACAGATCCGAATGCCTTACAGAAAGAAGTATAATATTAACATAACCCCTGTGCAGCTGGCTCCTGAATTCCAGTTTGCCTTGTCAGTTGATTGCGTCATTTTTGGGTATGACAGAGGGGTATTGAAGGTATTGTTGATTGAAAGTGATCTTCATCCATACAAAGGCCAATGGTCTTTGTTGGGGGATTTACTGCGTCAGGAAGAGACCCTAGACCAGGCTTCCCACCGTATTTTGAGGGAGAGAACAGGTTTGCAAGACATGTTTTTGGAGCAGGTAAATACCTTCAGCTCCATCAATCGTCATCCTGCCGGGAGGGTGATCACCACCGCTTATTTTGCCTTGGTGAATGTGAAGGATTATCAATTGAAAAAGCTGGATCATAATCTACACTGGCATGTAGTTGGTGATATTCAAACATTGGCTTTCGATCACAAGGAAATTCTTCATCAATCATTAAGTGCTTTGAGAAAAAAAATTCAGGAAGAGCCTGTCATTTTTAATTTGTTGGAGAAGAAATTTTCTATGCGGGATCTTCAACAGGTATTCGAACAAATTCTTGGGGTAGAACTCGACAGAAGAAATTTCCGCAAAAAAATATTTTCAACAGGGTTGCTGAAGGATGAAGATGAAATGGAAAAACAGGTTAACCATCGTCCGGGTAAACTATATTCTTTCAACCACGAAACCTACGAGCAAATCAAACGCAAATCCTTTGCAGGATTCAGATTCTAACTAGATAGATCCGCCTTGAATCAGCTTTGATGTAATCAACTCAGTTTTTTTACTGATCCCTTTGTCTAATACTTCAAACAAGGTTTCCATTGATTTCTCTCCAAGCATTGCACCGCTTGTTTCTATGTAAGTGATGGATGGATTGGTAAGCTTCGGAATAAATCCGTTGCTGATGGCGAGAACAGCTATTTGATCTGGCATGCTTAGATGTAGTTGATTGATTGCCATGATCACGCCGGTGAGGATTTCATCACTCATGCAAAAGATGGTGTCTATTTTTTTGGGGGATTGCAATGCTTCTAATGCGAGTGACTTTGCTTCTTTAGTGCTGGTGGCAGTTGAGGTAGCAATTTCAATCAAGGGGGAAAGTTTTTTCAGCTCATTTACAAATCCTTGTTTTCTTTTTCTAGTGATAGACATGTTAGGATTGCCAAACAATGCCAGCACATTTTTCTTTTTATGTTGATGGATGGTCTTGGCAGCAAGTTTTCCGATATCGGTATCTGCCATCGTAACTTTTATGCATTGGTTATCATCGGGAACTTTATCAAAGAAGATGATGGGGATTCCTGAAACCATGATTCGCTTGAAAACAGCAATATCATTTGTTTCAGAGGTGAGTGCAACAAAAATGGCTGCGACTCTATTGAGTTTGCAGAGCTTGAGGTTGGCTTCTTCAATCTCCGGATTATTGCCTGATTGTAGGATGAGAAGCGTATATCCTCTTTTTCTCGCTTCTTGTTCTATGGAAGCAACGAACGAGTGGTAGAAAAAATTAGAGATCTCTGGTACAATGAGTCCCAGGACCTTGCTTTGTTGCGTTCTGAGGTAAACAGCGAACGCATTGGGTTCATAATCCATTACTTCTGCCAGTTCCCTCACCTTCCTTTTGGTCTCTTTAGCAATATCAGGATGGTCTTTGAGCGCTCTTGAAACAGTTGAAATGCTGATCTGAAGCATTTCTGCAATATTTTTTAATGTCGCTTTGTTGCTCATGTCATATTAGTTTTCCACCGAAAATATTTTCGCAAAGGTTTGCAATATAGGAAAACATATTAGAATGGGAATTTTCAAATTTCCCATGCAGCGTTTACCTGTAATTCTGTTGTCTATTAGCTTGTGAACCTGGGTTAGAATTTATTTATATAATTGAAAATCAATCATATGTGTAAGTTCAATAAGATGTGTTTAATCCTGCCTGCCTGTTTATTCTTTCCAGCCTCAACAAAATTTATTTCATAAAAAGTTAATCGAAAAGCACTCAATATGTAAAATTTACATATTTTGCGGCACTTAAAATTTAAACCACTGTTTATGACTTTACAACGTTTACTCAAAGTGATGCTGCTACCGGCGATAATGCTGTTTGCATTTCAGGTTGCAGTAGCACAAAACAGAACGGTTACTGGTAAAGTGACCGACGCTAAAGATGGTTCTCCTATTGCAGGAGCTTCTGTAGTCGTAAAAGGAATAAAGACTGGTACACTCACAGGTGTAGACGGTTCTTATTCTATCAGTGTTTCAGCAAATGTGAAAGCACTTGTTGTTACATCTGTTGGCTATAGCTCTTCTGAGGTTACCATCACATCTTCCAACACATTGAATGTTGCCTTGCAATCTACAGCTGATGCTTTGGCAGACGTAGTTGTGATTGGTTACGGTTCCAGAAAATCCAAGGATGTTACCGGTTCTGTTGCGAGGGTAACAGAGAAGGATTTCAACAAGGGACAGATTGCATCTCCTGAGCAATTGCTACAAGGACGTACACCTGGTGTTTTGGTAACGCCATCTACAGGTGAACCTGGTGCTGCTGCTACAATTAACATCAGAGGTACGGGTTCCATCAGCGGTGCTCAAGAGCCTTTGTATGTAATTGATGGAGTTCCTTTGATCCAGGGTGGAACATTAGGTTCTGCGAGCGGTGTTGAAGGAAGCACAACTGCAAAAAACCCATTAATATTTTTGAACCCTAACGATATCGAGAGCATCACTGTATTGAAAGATGCATCTGCTGCTGCTATCTATGGTTCAAGAGGTGCAAACGGCGTTATCTTGATTACTACCAAAGCAGGTAGAGGCGGAAAGAAAGGAGTACTTGGTTACAGCACTTCAATCACACATGCTTCAACTGCTAAGCGATATGATTTGATGAAACCACAAGATTTCTTGGTTGCTGCAAAAGCTGCCAACATCGCAGGTGGTGCTGATCCTGTTGCTGCTGCTGAATCAGTTGCATCTATCGATGGTGGTGCAAATACTGATTGGCAGGATGAAATCTTCAGAGCGCCAATTTCTCAAAACCACAATTTGAGTTATGCATTCAACAACAAAGGAACTGCAGCTCGTTTGAGCGGTTCTTATGATGATCAGGTTGGTATCGTTAAGAACAGTGAATTGAAAAGATTGACTGCGCGTGCGAACATCAGCCAGAAATTGTTGAAAGACAAAATCAAATTAGAAGCAAACATAACTTACTCTAATACTAAGAACCAATACGCGCCAATCTCAAACAACGCGGGTTATCAGGGAAGTTTGTTGGGTGCTGCTTTGCAGTTCAATCCAACCAATCCTGTGTACAACAAAGACGGTTCTTTCTATCAGCCTGGTGATCAGAGAAACCCAGTTCAAATGCTGGCTTATTTTGATGACCGCGATTATATCAACAGATTCTTGGCAAACCTTTCTGGTACATATCAAATCACCAAAGACCTTTCTTATAAAGTAGTATTTGGTAGCGATAATTCTCAATCACAGAGAACAGCATTTGCTGACCCTCGTTTGGGTTCTAACGCTTACGGTGGTACCATCAACGTTTTCGGAAGAGATTTCCAAAACGGTATCAACGGGAATGGTCGTGTTACAAGACAAAATTTGAAGAACGCTTCAACTTTGGTTGAACACTATTTGACTTATGATAAAACTTTTGCAGAGAAACATGCACTGAACGCAGTTGCAGGTTATTCTTACCAGAAGTTCTCTACTGAGTACGATGGTTCATTTGGTTGGGGACTTGCTACACCGGTTACAAAACCAACAGATGTTTTTACAAAAGACTACAATGGTTTCAAAAACTACGGAAGCTTTGTTCCTGGCTACAGTGCTAACTCTTTGCAATCCGTATTCGGTCGTGTAAACTATACTTTCAATGATAAATATTTCTTGACTGGTACAGTGAGAATGGATGGATCTTCTAAGTTTGGTACCAATAATAAATATGCAACTTTCCCAGCATTGGCTTTCAAATGGAGAGTAATTGAAGAATCATGGGCTCAAAATTCTTTGGGTAAAATCTTCAGTGAATTCAACGTAAGAGCAAACTACGGTAAGTTGGGTAGCCAAGACAACCTTGGTGCTTATGCAGCGTTGAATCTTCAGCAGACTTACAACCCAGGAACTGGCGCTTCTACACGTTTCATCCAACAGGGTAACCCTGATTTGAAATGGGAAGAAGTTACAACAACAGGTGTAGGTGTTGACTTCACTTCTTTGAACAGAAGATTGTCAATCACAGCTGACTACTATGATAATAAGCGTCAGAACATGTTGTTCTTTGCTCCAACACCTGGAGGTTTCGCTCCAACCAGCTTCTGGTGGGTGAACCTTGCCGGTGAAGTAAGCAACAAAGGTTTTGAAGTAAGCGCAAACTATAAATTCGTAAATGCGAAGAAATTCAAATGGGATGCGAGCTTGAACTTGACTACTGTTAAGAACAGCATCAGTGGATTGCCTACACCAATCAATACTGGTGAAGTAAGTGGACAAGGTTTGACGGGTGCGTTCGCTCAGATTCTTGCAAACGGATATTCAATCTTCTCATGGTCTATGCCAGTTTTCAACGGATTTGATGGAAACGGTAACGCACGCTATGCAAATGGTGCTGCAAACCAAATTGTAGGTTCTGCATTGCCTAAAGTATTTGCAGGTTTAACCAACAACTTCAGCTTCGGTAACTGGAATGTAAGTGCATTCTTGAATACCATCCGTGGTCACTACATTTACAACAATACTGCCAACGCATTGTTCCTTAAAGGAAGTTTGCGCAACGCACGTAACGTTACAAATGCTGTTGGTAATGGCGTTGAGAATCCATTCAACCCAGGTTCAGTTTCAACCCGCTTCTTGGAGAAAGGTGATTTCGTTCGCCTCTCTAACTTGAATGTGAACTATAATTTCAATCTCAAGTCTGGTGCAGCAGTTAAAACATTGTCTGCTTTCCTTTCAGGTCAGAACTTGTTCTTGATCACGAAGTACACTGGTATCGATCCTGAGGTGAACGTTGATAAATCTATCAATGGTATTCCTTCTCGCGGATTTGACTATACACAGTATCCAAGACCAAGGGTGATTACTGCTGGTGTAAACATCGGCTTCTAATAACCAATCAAATAATTGAATAAATGAAGCATATCATGAAAAATAAATTAATACCGGTTTTTACGATGTTAGGTATTTTGGCCGCATCGTCTTGTACAAACCTTGAACCAGATTTGTCTAAGGGTACGGTATCAATCGCCCCAAGCCAATCAGGTGGTGCACCAAAAGCTCCTTCAATTTCATCTGTGTATGAAATCTTGAACGGAATGGCTGGTAACCAAGGTAACTGGTTCGCGATGAACGAACACTCTACTGATGAAATCATGGGCCCCACACGTGGAACTGACTGGGATGACTTCGGTACCTGGCGCAGACTTCACCTGCACACTTGGGCACCTGATCACAATCAGGTAACTGATACTTGGAACTTCCTCAACGGAGCATTGTTCCAAACAACTTTGATTGCAGAAACATCAACTGATGCACGTACCAAAGCTGAAGGTCAATTCCTTCGCGCGTACTTCCGTTGGATTACATGCGATTTGTATGGACAAGTACAAACTCGTCCAGCTACCGCAGCTGCAAACGCAATTCCTGAAGTACTTTCAAGATCTGCAGCAATTGATGCAGTGATTGCAGAACTTGAGTCTTGTTTTGCAAACCTTCCAACATACGACGGAACAAACAGAGCCGTTGCTACAAAAGAAGCTGCATACACTTTGCTCGCAAAAGCATATTTGAACAAAGCAGTGTATAAAAATGATCCAACAAAGCCTGCTGGTCCATTCACTTTCGCTGCTGCAGATATGAACAACGTTATCAAATATTGTAACCTTGTTGCTGCAAATCCAGTATTGAAACTCGATTCATACTATTGGGATAACTTCAAATGGGACAATGGTAAGCAATCCAGCGAAAACATCTTCGTTCGTAAGAATGAATTCGATGCAAGAGCTGGTGGCGGTACTGGTTTGAGATGGCAGACTTCTCAAAGCTGGCACTACAACCAAACTCCTTCAAGCTGGAACGGGTTCGTGACATTGTCTGAATTCTATGACAGCTTTGAAGATGGTGACGTTAGAAAGAGCGATAACCTCGCTGGATTCACTGATAAAGTAGGTTCACCTGCTGGTTTCATAGTAGGACAAGTTTACGGTCCAGTTGATCCAAAGAATCCTAAGTCACCTGCCGGAATCGGTAACCCACTCGGTAAGATCTACGATCGTTCTGGTAACCCATTGATCTTCACCCGCAGAGCATCTATCTTCTTCAACGGTGAAGCAAGTGGTATCCGCGTAAATAAATTCCCACTAGATCCATCAACTATTAACGATGGTGCTTGGGGAAGTACAAACGAATTTCCATTCTTGCGTTTTGCTGACGTTCGTCTGATGAAAGCTGAAGCTATCCTCAGAGGTGGTTCAGATGCAGAAACAGCATTGAGCATCGTAAACGAAATTCGTGAAAATAGAAAGGCTTCTAAATTGGGTTCAGTGAAAGTTTCAGACATTCTTGCTGAAAGAGGTCGTGAACTTTACTTGGAAGGTCACAGAAGAACTGATATGGTTCGCTTCGGAGTATTCAACAATCCAGTTGAAGAAAGAGCAGTGGCTTCAGATGCATACAAGTGTGTGTATCCAATCCCAACTGTATCACTCTCTTCCAATCCTAACTTGAAACAAAACTTCGGTTACTAATCGAGATTTGGATAATTTTATAAAAAGGCTGCCTTCATGGCAGCCTTTTTTGTATCATCTTTGTTGTTCTAATTATGTTGATGAGGAGAATCTTTGTTGTTCTTGTTGCTTTTCTATTTGCTTGTACTTCCAAGAAAAAGGATAGCCTGTTTTCTTTGGTAGAAAACAGCAACATCAATTTTATAAATTCTCTGGAGGAATCCAAAGAATACAATGTATTCAAGTACCGTAATTTTTATAATGGAGGAGGAGTTGCAACAGGTGATATCAACAACGACGGTTTGGCGGATGTCTTTTTTACTGCCAACCAATCTGCCAATAAATTATACCTCAACAAAGGAAATCTCCAGTTTGAAGATATTTCTGAGAAAGCCGGCTTCGGAGAAAAAAAACAATGGAGTACAGGTGTTGTTTTTGTAGATATCAACGCCGATGGTTGGTTGGATATATATGTCTGCAATGCAGGGAACATGCTGGATAAGAGTTTGCGTAAAAACCAGTTATTCATCAACAACCATGATCTTACATTCACAGACAAAGCTGCTGAGTTTGGTTTAGACAATGACGGATACTCTACCCAGGCTTCTTTCTTTGATTTTGATTTGGATGGTGACTTGGACTGTTTTTTGGTGAACAACAGTCCTATCCCTGTCAATACACTCAACTACGCTAATATGCGTGCTGTCAGAGACCCCGACGCACCCTTTGCTGAATTTTTAAAAGGTGGGGGTGATCATCTCTATCGAAATGATAACGGCAAATTTGTCGACATCAGTAAAGAGGCTGGGATCTTTGGATCCATTATCAGCTTCGGGCTTGGCGTTACAGTAGGTGATGTGAACCTAGACGGTTATCCTGATGTATATGTTTCAAACGATTTCTTCGAAAAAGATTATCTCTATATCAATCAACGCAATGGAACCTTCAAAGATGAGCTGGAACAACGCATGCAACATATCAGCTTTTCTTCCATGGGTGCTGATTTGCAGGATATCAACAACGATGGTAAGCCTGATATTTTCACAACCGATATGTTGCCAGGGGATGACTACAGATTAAAAACCAATACTTCATTCGAAGGATATGAAGTATTTAAGCTCAAGCAGAACCAGGGATTTTATAATCAATTCACACAAAATGCTCTTCAGGTAAACAATGGTGAAGGGAAATTTTTGGAAACAGCATTTTACTCTGGCGTTGCTGCTAGTGATTGGAGTTGGGGTGCTTTGATGTTTGATGCTGACAATGATGGAAGGTCAGACATTTTTGTTTGCAATGGTATTTATAGAGATGTTACCGATCAGGATTTTATCGACTTTTTTGCAAATGATGTAGTGAATAAAATGGCACTCACCGGCAGAAAAGAAGAAGTTGAAAATGTAATCAAAGAAATGCCCTCTGTGCCTGTTCCGAATAAAGCTTTCAGAAATCTTGGACAATTGAGATTTTCTGATGAAAGCAATCATTGGGGATTTGATAAAGCAACATATTCAAATGGTGCTGCATATGCTGACCTCGACAATGACGGTGATTTGGATATGATCATCAACAATGTCAATCAGCCGGCATTGATATATAAAAATAACAGTAGAGAAAAATACACTTCAAATTATATATCGCTCAATCTTTCTTATCTGAAGCCCAATGAATTTGCAATTGGCTCCAAGATTAAAGTGTATCAGGGTGCTGAAATCATAACAAGAGAGTTGATTCCAAGTAAAGGATTTCAGTCGTCTGTTGAATACAAGCAGACCATTGGCCTTGGAAACGGAAAAGTAGATTCAATTGAAATTATCTGGCCAAATCAAAGCATATCAACACTTTTGGCTCCCAAAATCAATACCTCCATTTCTGTTTCCTACGAGAAAATTGAATCCAAATTAAAAAAATCGATTGAAGCAAAACCAAGAAATCTAATTGAAGCTATTCCTTTGATCAATAAAAAATATACAGAGGATGATTATGTGGATTTTTATACCGAGCGAAATGTGCCATTCATGCTGTCGCGACTTGGTCCCAAGGCTGCAGTAGCAGATGTCAATGGTGATGGATTGGAAGATGTATTTATTGGTACGCCGAATCAGCAACCCAGGGAGTTATACTTGCAATCAAAAAATGGATTTCAGTTGAAGGATGTACCTGACTTCAAGAAATATATTTTCAATGATGTAAGCAGTACTTTCTTTTTTGATTGTGATGGGGATGGCGACAAAGACTTGTTTGTAGGAGGCGGAGGAAATTTTGCAGAAGCAAAATCAAGTTTTTATCAAAATCAGATTTATCTGAATGACGGCAAAGGTAACTTCAGCCTCAAGCCTGGTGCAATACCCATGACCAACACCAACTGTGGTGCTGCTGTGCCTTTCGATTATGACAGTGATGGTAAAATGGATTTGTTTATTGGAAGCAGAAGTACACCACAGCAATATGGCGTTATGCCCAGTAGCTTTATTATGCACAATGATGGAGCAGGACAATTTTCTGATATGTCTTCTCAATTATCCAATTTGCTGGAGGGTATTGGCATGATCACTTCTGCAACTGTTTCAGATATCAACAATGATAAAAAAAGTGAACTCATCATCGTCGGTGAATGGATGGCTCCGTTGGTACTTTCATACAATGGCAAACAATTTGAACGATTCAATACAGGTTTGGAGACATTGACGGGCTGGTGGCAGTTGGTTCAATCTACTGATATAGATAAAGACGGTGACATGGATTTATTGCTCGGAAATCTAGGAGAGAATTTTTATCTCAAACCCACCTCAAATTTGCCCGTAAAATTATGGGTAAAGGATTTTGATCAAAACGGAACCATCGACAAAATCATCAGTCAAACGATTCAGAACAAAGACATGCCAGTGTTTCTGAAGAAAGAAATCACCGATCAAATTCCATCTCTCAAAAAGATGAACCTCAAGCACAAAGATTTTGCTAATAAATCGGTTCAGGATTTATTAGTCAGTCAACTTGAAAAAGTAAATGTATATCCAGTGGTTACTTCACAATCGATCATTGCTTACAATGATGGAAAAGGAAGCTTTACTACAAAAGCCCTGCCTGTTCAAGTACAGCTTTCTTCCATTAATGGCGTTGCTATTGAAGACTGGAACAACGACGGCATGCTTGATATATATGCAGCAGGAAATTTCTTTGACTTACTACCTCAGTTTTGCAGGGTAGATGCAAGTTTTGGAAACTTGCTTTTGAATGCAACGCAACAGCATTTTACAGTTGGGACACCTTCTGAAATTGGTGTCAGTATCAATGGGCAGGTTAAAGATATTCAACCGATAACTTATCAGGGCGAGAAAGGATTCCTTGTTCTTCAAAACGAACAGATTCCTGTATTTATTAAAAAGATAAAGATTAAAAAATAGCGCAAGTATTTAAGTCAGTGAATACATATACACACAGATATATATTACCCATCATCATTTCAATTGTTTTCATTGCCTGCAAGAAAAATGAAAGCGAAAAGACATTGTTTACTGTCAGGGATAAATCTGAAACCGGACTCCATTTCGTGAACAAATTAGATGCAGATCCATCATTCAATCTATTCTCCTACATGTACTATTACAATGGAGCCGGAGTTGGCGCAGGAGATTTTAACAATGATGGTTTAGTCGACTTGTTTTTTGCAGCCAACAGAACTGGGAATGCAGTTTATCTGAACAAAGGAAATCTTCATTTTGAAGACATTACTTCAAAAGCAGGTATTGTTCTAGACGGAGGGTGGAATACTGGGGTATCTGTTGTAGATATCAACAACGATGGCATGCTTGACATTTATGTATGTCAGGTAGGCAATTATAAAATTCTAAAAGGTAAAAATCACCTGTTTGTTTGTACAAGCATTGATCAGCAAGGAATTCCGCATTTTGAGGATCAAGCAGCAAACTATGGACTTGATTTTTCAGGGTACAGTACCCATGCTGCATTCTTGGACTATGACAAGGACGGCGACCTGGATATGTTTTTGCTGAATCATTCAGTAAATCATGATGGCAATTATGCGCCTAGAGCAAATTTTGAAGGTCAATATGATATGCTTGTTGGCCAACGTTTATATAGAAATGATCAAAAGAAAACCGGCGATCATTTGAGTATTCACTTTACTGATGTAACAAGAAACACTGGAATCCGGGGAACAAAAATTGGATATGGATTGGGAGTAGCCGTGGCAGATATCAACATGGATGGTTGGCCAGATCTATATATTGGCAATGACTTCCATGAAAACGATTATTTATATATTAATCAGAAAAATGGAACATTTAAAGATGAATCTACGCAACAATTGATGCATACTTCTCAATTTTCGATGGGAGTAGATGTGGCAGATGTTAACAATGATGCATTTCCGGAAATCATCTCGATGGATATGCTGCCGTATGACCCTTACATGTTGAGACGTTCTTTGTCAGAAGATGATTATAATATTTTTCAACAAAAATTACTGTACGGCTATCACTATCAGTATGCAAGAAATAATTTTCAGTTGAATCAACGAAATGGGAAATTCAGTGAAATCGGACAATATGCAGGATTGTTTGCCACCGATTGGAGTTGGGCTGCATTGTGGATGGATTTCAACAACGATGGGCATAAGGATTTGTTTGTAACAAATGGAATTCCAAAAAGAATGAATGATATTGATTATATCAATTTCGTTTCAGGAGATGAGCTTCAACAAAAATTACGAACCAATGGTTTGGAGGAGAAAGATCTTGTATTGATCGAAAAATTTCCATCGATCAAATTGCCCAATCAATTTTTTGTAAATACGGGTTCTCTGAAATTTAATAATATCACAGAGGGTATTCCCAAAAATCCATTGACTTTTTCAAACGGAGCAGTTTATACTGATTTGGACAACGACGGTGATTTGGATATTGTAGTCAACAATATCAATGATCCTGTTTTGTTATACGAGAACAACAGCAATTCTAAAAAATCCACTACCGATTTTGTCAAAATCAGTTTAAGTGGCTTTCCCCAAAATCAACAGGCACTTGGTACAAAGTTGATTTTATTTGAGAAAGAAAAAATGTACACATATGAGCATCAGTCGGTACACGGCTTTCAGTCCAGTATGACCGGGCCAATGCATATTGGGTTATCAGGTATTACACCAGACTCTGCAATTCTTATCTGGCCTAATGATCAATATCAATCCATTCAGATTCAGAGAAACACAACAATGCAGATCAGCTATAAGGCTGCACTTCCTTTTTTTGATTATTCCATATTGAGGATGCATGATGCAAATGCTTCATCCATTTTGTTAGAAGATTTAACCAAGCAAACTGGTATTGAATACAATCACGTTGAAAACCCATTCAATGAATTTGATCGGGAGCCGCTTATTCCACATATGGTATCAGCGGAAGGCCCTGCCTTGGCAGTAGCAGACATCAATCATGATGGCTTGGAAGATTTTTTTGTTGGTTCATCAAAATCAAATCAGTCGGGTCTTTTTCTCCAGATGAACAACGGGAAGTTTATTCAAAAGATAAATCCATCTCTTGTACTTGATTCAATGTGGGAGCACGTAGATGCCGTTTGGGCTGATGTAAACAATGATTCAAATCTTGATTTAGTTATCGCAACTGGTGGAAATGAATATTATGGTGATGATGAGCATCTCAAGCCTTTGCTTTATTTGAATGACGGCAAAGGAAATCTAACTAAAAAAAACAATGCTTTTCCTTCGATTAATATTACACAAAGCGGTGTTGTTAAAATTGATCTCAACCACGATGGGTATATGGATTTCTTTGTTTCCGGAAGAGCCATCCCTTGGGAATATGGGAAAGCGCCTCGCTCATTTTTATTGTTGAACAATAAAAATGAAACTTTCTCTGACGTAACTGCTCAATATGCTAAAGATTTGATGAGTCCTGGTATGGTCACATCTGCTTCCTCTTCAGATTTTAATAAGGATGGACAGGATGATATATTGTTGTCATTTGATTGGGGAGGAATTGATTTGTACTTGCGTAAAGGAAATGGGTTTGAAAGAAAGTCTATTACTGATAAGCATGGCTGGTGGCAGTTTGCTAAAACCTTGGATATTGATCATGATGGCGACCTTGATATTGTTGCTGGAAACTTTGGACTCAACAGTAGATTAAAATCTTCTGAGAAAGAACCAGTTACCATGTACATCAATGATTTTGATGGCAATGGCCGCATAGAGCAAGTGATGACTTATTATGTAGGTGGTAAAGAGATTCCCTTTGCGAGTAAAATATTGTTGGAGAAAAGCATGCCTTCACTGAAGAAGAAATTCCTCTATGCAGAGGATTTTGCAAAAACTTCTATTTCCTCTTTGTTGGGAAATGAGAAACTCAAGAATGCTTTGAAACTTACTGCAACACATTTTGATAATGCAATTTTCATAAACGATGGTAAACTGAATTTTTCTTTTCAACCAATGCCAGTGCCAGCACAATACAGTACATACAGGGCAGCATTATCTATTGACAATAGTATCTTACTTGGAGGAAATTATTATTATAACAATGTTGAAATTGGAAGACAGGATGCAGATTTCGGTTTATTACTTTCATTAAACAAGGGAACAATGAGTACTGTTCCTTCCAATTTTGTAATCGAAGGGCAGGTTAGAAAAATCACAACTATACAAATAGGGAAACATGATGCTTATATTCTAGCCAAAAACAATGCGCCTCTTCAGATCTTATCAAAAAAATGATCTGTCAAAGACAGGGTAATTAATGGTGGTTATCCATTTTGTACTGTCTTTTTCTTTTCTTCTATCAGTGATCAAACGATTAAATTGAATGGCAGGTGACGATCTTCCATGGTCTTTTACAAAATTTTCAACCTGTTTCAAACATTGATCAATTGTATTGTTTGGGCCAATTGATTTTCCTACAATGATTTTACCTCGAACCATTTCTTTGAATAGGAAAGTATTCTTTGTTGGAAGTGGACGATCTGTAGCAATGGCAACCATTAATTGATAATGTTTATCATCAGGAGTAAAAATATTGTAGATAGGCGCATTAACTGCCTTTGCCTGATTTTCTGAAATGTAATTATATAGGGCATCTACCGAACGATATATATCTTCCGTATTCGGATAATGGTTAAATTCTTTTTTCGTTGAAATATGCGTTGCATTGGGAACGCGTTCTTCTATTATTTCAAATCCATATACTTTTTTTACATCTTCCAGATTTGATTTAATTCCATTTAACAATAAATCCAATTCAGCTTTAGCGGTACCGATCTTGAAGAGTTGCGCCAGTTTGATCAGCGGATTTTTGGAGTAATAAAATGTATATGTATAACTGAACTCTGATTGTTTGTTGGGGGCCGACAAAAATTGAATGTCGATAAATGCAGGAATATCCTGTAAGCTTATATTGGCATAAAACCCATTTAAAAGAATTGTTTGAATTTGTATTGGCTGATGCTTGAATAAAAATAAACTGTCTTCTTGAATTTCACCAGGCCACCACAATTTCCAATTTTTTAGATCACTCATGACCCTGGTAGCTGCAGTAGGGGTACAGTTTACCAGTATTTTGTCAGTATACTGTTTTTGTTTTGGTAATGAGAAGATAACTCCAATCAAAACAATAAAAACAACCAAAACAATCATCAATTTTCTCATCTGTCAAAATTTCAATTGATTGTACAATGCCCCTATTTTAACTCCCTGTTCTTTCCCATTTCTGATAGCAGACATGTAATGAATGCCTCCATAAAATCTGCTGATGCCAATTTCATCTGTAGCTGCTTCAATCGACGGAAATGATCTTTCCATGCCCAGGTATTTCAATTCAGTTGTATCATGGAATGCAAATCCTGTGCCAAACTGATGGATCAACACAGTGGAAGCAGCACCTGAAATTACACTGTGCCCGCTTGTATACTCAGGGAAAGGAGGGGTTTGCAACAGAGGACTCCATTCGGATTCGATGTTTTTTCTGATAACGGTTACTGGTCTTGCAGTAATACTTCTAAATTTTTCATCCCAACAGGAGATGAAGCCATCAAAGATCGCGGCAGATGCAATTGCATAGCTCTTTGCAGTCGTGATTGCATCTTTGTTGGCACTATTACAAAGTATTTCAATGATTCCCATCCAATGTCCTACTGGTGTAGTCTTTTTATTTGCAAAAGTGAGATGTCCTTGATGCTGGGTAACAAAAGGGTTGTCATCCCAGTATTTTGCAATGGTGTCTTGAGTAGGTGTTAATTTTTTTGAAGTTTCATACAACTCCATCAATTCATTATAATACTGTGAACCTTTTGTCAAGTTGTAGGGTGGAGGAGGAACGGGTTTGAATTGTGCTGCAGAATCCATTAAAAGCGGAATGATTTTTCGCCAATGAGGTTCTGTTGCGTCTGAATAGTCAGGAGGTGTCTGCTGCCATTTCCCATCCTTTTCAAAAACACTGTAACGTGGGAGTCCGCGAGTAATTTTATAATTATCCTTAGCAGCTCTATCTAATATGACTGAAGCGACTTTATTACCCCAATTGATGGAATTTTCAGCGATTGTCTTGTCGATATTTTCATAATCTTCCAGAAGATCTTTTTCAACTGAGGCTATGCTGTCTTTTGAAAAAATCAATTTTTTGGCAACAGCAGTGAATGCTATGATGCCAGCCAGTTCTGGATGAAAGCCTTTTGGTTCTGGCACCTCTTTCAGTTGTTCAAACCCATTTAGTTGATTGATGATTGATGCTGATGAATATGCTGGCCGAGTTGCTTCGTAATATGCAAGATTCGTGTAGGCATATAACCTGCTGGCCACTGGAGGTGAATATATATCATAGATGATGACATCCGTTAGTTTTCCAACGAGGTAATGCTGAAGCGCAGGTCCTTTCAGCCTTTTTTGTTGCTGATCTTGATTACATCCAGCTATCAACCATATTGAAAGGAAGACACTTATTGCAAAAAATATATTTTTATTTCTTTGTGACATGATGGGTTATGTTTCTATGCATTCCTTTTTGATCAATCACTTCAATAAATTCTATACTTGGATTCAATGTAAACTTTGATGATGATTGGGTGAGAAACCCCTGACCAATAGTACATTCTATTTTTCTTTTCTTACCATTTTTTAGATGAATATATCCATGGCTGTCATTTGGTAAAAACTCAGCTATTGAACTATTGTTTTTTTGAAGAGAATATATTTTCATGCTTCCTTCGTTTTGAGAGCCAATCAAGCAGTATTGATTGTTTATGAAAATTTCTCCGAGGGCTTTCCCGTTTCCATCAATATGTAAACCACTTTGTGGTAGAGGCAATGGATCAAAATGTCCTTTGCCATCCCCCAATAATATTAATCCTTTGAACCCATCGTATCTTCCGAGTGCAGGCGACATATTATATTCGTTTCCATTCAGTACAATATCAACATTGCCATCTTCATTGAAGTCATTCACAACAATTCCATAAACCGGGGCCATTTGAGCTTCTGTTGGAAGTTGGTGCATTTCAAATTGAAAATTACCTTTGTTCTCAATCCAAGAAGTGTAAAAATTATTTACCGATAATTTCAATGCGTTTTTCATTGCATCTTCCGGGAAAATTTTATTCATTTCAGTTTTTGCATAGGATGCATAGTTGGTGAATTTCTCTTTCATGATCGTCATCTGACGTATAAACTCGTCTCTGCCTGCTATAGGAAAGTCCTTTATCGGGCCATTTATGGTTGATTTTCTGAAACTGCTGAATACTGCATCAAAGCTTCCATTGTTATCGAAATCATTTCCGTATGCATTGATGGGATATATTTTAGTTGGCTGTAAAAATCCATTATAACCATAGTTGCCTGCGATGTAGTCCATGTCGCCATCATTGTCAATATCACTTGCAACAATGCTGTTCCACCACCCCGTTTGATCAGAAATATTGGTGCTTATTTTTTTCAATTGTTTGCCATCATTCTTGAAGAATGTTATCGCGCCCCAATCCATAGCAATTGCTAAATCTTTTTTCCCATCATTATCAATATCAGACCAAACAGCACTTGTCACCATACCCATTTGAAATAATTCAGGTGCAACAGTTTTGGTTACATCTTTGAATAGAACTTTCCCATTGTTGCTTTCATTTTTATAAATAAAACTGCTGGTGGGTGAAGGATAGCTTCCTGGAACAACCCTTCCTCCTACAAACATATCCAAGTCGCCATCATTGTCATAATCAGATGCTGTAATACAACTTTTCGCTGTTCTGTTGTTGGTGATGTCAAACACTTCTTCTTTGAATTTTCCTTTCCCATCATTTACAAAGAAATGATCGGTGTATGCTTTTGATTGTGGTTCGTTTTCTGCACCACCTGATGCAATGTAGAGATCAAGATCCTTATCGCCATCTGCATCGAAGAGCAACATACCAGCATCATCCTGTAATTGAGGTATATTGGATTCGGATAATTTGCTTCGCAAAAACTTCCCATTTTTTTGCTGGATAAAGATGCTGGCGTAAAATGGTGAACTTCCGCCGGCAATAAAATCATCCAATCCATCATTGTTGACATCACCTACAGCAATGGATGGGCCATATTTAGTTAGTTTATGGGGGATGAGTTTTTGAATATCAAAATCGATAAAATCTATTTCAGCAAAGTTTTTATCCATGCCTGAAGCATTGGTGATTTCACTAAAAAGCAGAATGCTTTTGTTTTCTGATGTTGAATGGACTGCAACTGCATCTTTGATATTCAGTGTTATCGTTTGATTAGCTATTATATTTTTAATCACCTGCCTGGTTTGATTAGGCCAAATGATTTCAATAGAATCAATCGTTGTTGTATTACCTATCCCAAAATGTGCGATAGGTTGAACTGAGGAGAGATAACCGCGGTAAGGCGACTGCTCATAGAACTGATGTTTGTCTTTGTCGTAAACATGTATAATAGCACCAAGTCCATGTATGTTTTGATGATTTCCTATAAGTTGAACATTGATATAATGTTGCTTATTTTTTTGTGCATTGAGTGTATTCTCCAAAAGAGAAGCCTTCATATTTGTATTGTTGATAACAACATCGAGATCTCCATCCCGATCAAAATCTGCATAGGCCATTCCTGCAGAGAATGTTGGCATTTCCCATCCCCAATCTTTTGTTTTGTCTGAAAAACTAAGATCTCCATTGTTCTTGAAAATATAGTTGCTGATTTTTACAGCTGGTATTTGTTTGAGTACTTCATCTAATGGCGTACTGGCATATGCATTTCTTCTGTATGCCATGAAATCCATGTCTGACATGTCTCGTGGAAGTCCGTTGGAAATCATTAAATCTCTATATCCATCATTGTCTGCATCGATCAGCAGGGGCGCCCAACTCCAATCTGTTTGAGCAACACCGCTCAGGTAGGCGATTTCACTGAAAGCAGGAATTTCTTCTTTGGTATCTTCTTTTACAAACTTGCCTCTATTCAATTGTAAAGTGTTGCGTGGATATTGATACATGTAACCAAATCGTTCAGAGTTTTGAAAGTTTTGATAACTGATATCGCTGTGCATGAGTTTTTGTCTGTACTGATCTGCAGGCATCATGTCCATTTCAATTACATCAGGCAATCCATCGTTGTTGATATCTGCTATATCATTGCCCATGGCGTTTTTGCTGGTATGCTTAAAGTATACATCACATTGATCTGTAAAAGTTCCATTCTTGTTGTTGATGTATAGAATATTGTTGGACAGATAATCATTGCTCACATAAATATCTTTCCATCCATCCTGGTTGATGTCTGCAATGCTCACACCAAGTCCATGTCCTTCTATGAGGATTCCAGCTTTTGCAGATACATCGGTATACACTGGATGATGGAGAGATGAATCGAAATGATTTTCAAGCAACTTATCTGTGTTTGGCCAGCTTCCATCTTTTCTGATCGGACGAAATTCATTGGGGTATGTTCCATCCAAATCATTCAATAAAAGATAGACGTCCAAATCCCCATCATTGTCGTAATCAAAAAATGCTGCCATATGGGTATTAGAAGGATGATCCAACCCATAAGCCGCAGCTTCATCTTTGAAAAAGGGAAGTCCGGTTTTTGGATTGATTCCCTGGTTGATGTATAAAATATTTTTTCTTGCATTGCTATCGGAGTAAACAGCACTGCATACATACATATCCATCCATCCATCATTATTGATATCTATGATGCTTACTCCTTTGTTCCATTTGCCTTGACCTTCTACTCCAGCTTCTTTGGTGATGTTTTGAAACTTCAGATCACCTTTATTAATGTATAATGCATTTGAAACCATGTTGCCTGTGAAGTAGATATCCGGCAGGCTGTCATTGTTAAAATCACCCACTCCGACTCCGCCACTATTATATATGTATTCATAATTCAGCACACTGAGTTCTGCGGATTCGCTGATGGTATTGCTGAAATCGATACCGGATTTTTCGGGCGAAATTTCCCTGAAAAGTGTGGGTTGCTGACAGGCTTGCAGGACTGTGATTCCCAGTAAAACAGTTGCTAAACTCCTGAACTGCTTGATTTTATGCCTCATGGTCCTGCAAAAGTCCGTATTTTCAGGGGTTTTAGACAAGTATTTTAAAAATGAGTCAAAATTTTAATTGATTATCAGCTACTTATAAAGATGCTATCAAAAAAATACCTTCAAATTTTCTTTTTTAGGCTTGAATTGGACTAGCTTTGCGCTCCCGTTTGGAAGAATGGGGTATTTCCGGGATGGCGGAAGTACATTTTAAAAACAGGGCTCGTCCCAAAAAAAGTAAACATGAGTAAACTACATTTCACCACAAAGCACGCAAATGCTGCTTCCGTTCAACGCAAATGGCATATCGTTGACGGGACCAATCAAACGGTGGGAAGAATCAGCAGTAAGATTGCTGCTGTATTGCGCGGAAAGAACAAGGCGTATTATTCTCCCCATGTTGATTGCGGCGATTTCGTTATTGTTATCAATGCCGACAAAGTTGTTTTCACAGGAAACAAAATTGATTACAAGGAATACCAGAATGTTTCTGGATATCCTGGCGGACAGAAAATTGAAATTGCAAAAGATTTGTTGAAGCGTCGTCCAGAGCAAATCATTGAGAGAGCAGTAAAGGGAATGCTTCCTAAGAACAGGCTTGGTCGCAAGATGTTCAAGAAGTTATTTGTTTATGCAGGTGCTGAGCATCCACATGGTGCCCAACAACCGACTCCTTTTAAATTCTAATTTCAAAACGAATTCAAATAAAGTATAATGGAAAAGCAAAAAATCGGATTAGGTCGCAGAAAGGAAGCGGTTACCAGGGTATTCCTTACCAAAGGAAGTGGTAGCATCACTGTAAACGACCTTGACTATAAAGAATACTTCCCGCAAGTATATCTTCAGAACCAAGTGGAACTTTCTCTTAAGACCATTGATGGTGTTGGAAAGTATGATATCAAAATCAACGCAGCCGGCGGTGGTAAAAAAGGACAGGCAGAAGCAGCCAAGTTGGGCATTGCTCGTGCTTTGATCACCTTGAATCCAGAATTCAGACCTGCTTTGAAAGCAGCTGGTTTGTTGAGAAGGGATCCAAGAGGTGTTGAAAGGAAGAAATTCGGTAAGAAGAAAGCAAGAAGAAGCTTCCAGTTCAGCAAGCGTTAACAGGTATATCAATCAAGAATTTAAAACACAAAGAATACAATGGAAAATAATACTTCACTGCAGCAACAACTTTTGGAAGCAGGTGTTCACTTCGGTCACCTTCGTAAAAAGTGGAATCCCAAGATGTTGCCTTACATCTATGCAGAGAAAAAAGGTATACATATCATCGATTTGAACAAAACGGTGGAATGCTTGCAGGAAACTGCGAATGCACTCAAGAACATCGCGAAGAGCGGTAAGAAGATCATGTTTGTTGGTACCAAAAAGCAAGCGAAAGAAATCGTTACGGAGTGTGCCAAGCGTGTAAACATGCCGTATGTTACGGAGCGTTGGTTGGGTGGCATGTTGACAAACTTTAACACGGTTCGTAAGTCGGTTAAAAAAATGCAGAGCATTGAAAAAATGTTGAACGACGGAAGTTTCGACAGCATTACCAAGAAAGAGCGTTTGCAATTGTCGCGCGATAAAGACAAAATGGAAAAAGTATTGGGCGGTATTGCTCAATTGGGTAGAGTACCTGCTGCTTTGTTCATCATCGACATCGGACATGAGCATATTGCTTTGGCTGAAGCAAAACGTTTGGGCATTACAACATTTGGAATGGTAGACACCAACTGCGATCCAAACAAGGTTGAGTTCCCTGTACCTGCAAATGATGATGCAACAAAATCAATCGCTATCATCACCAATTACATCACAGCTGCTATTGCTGAAGGTTTGGCAGAACGCCAGGCTGAAAAAGCTGAAGAAGATGAGGCAGAAGAAACAACAGACAATGCTTTGAAATTTTCTGTTGAAGAAGATGCTGATGCAGAAGGTGGTAAAAGAGCCGGAGGCAAAGGTGGTGCGCCTAAGCGCAGGGTTCCTGCAGCCGGAAGCGGTGGAAGAAAGCCAGCACAGAAGAAGTAAGCTCCCCAATTGATTAAATAACAGGCCGAGAAAGTGTACAAACTTTCAAAGCTCATAATATTTATAAAATGTCAACAGTAACAATTACAGCAGCAGATATTAATAAGCTCCGTCAAATGACTGGAGCAGGTATGATGGATTGTCGTAAAGCACTCACTGAAAACAATGGTGACTTTGAAGCGGCGATCGACTGGTTGAGAAAGAAAGGACAGAAAGTTGCCGCATTGAGAGGCGACCGCGAAGCAAAAGAAGGTGTAGTTCTTGCAAAGACAACTTCAGATAATAAAACTGGTATTGCACTTTGTTTGAGCTGCGAAACCGACTTCGTTAGCAAGAATGCTGATTTCATTGCATTTGCACAGAGTATCATGGATACTGCCATTGCAAACAACGTAAAATCAGTAGATGAATTGAATGCAGCCAGCATCAATGGTGCAAAAATCGCAGATTTGGTGAATGATAAATTGGCGAGCATTGGAGAGAAGATTGGTATTTCCAAGTTTGAAAGAGTAGATGCTGATTATGTTGCTTCCTATATCCATGGTGCAAACAGAATGGGTGTATTGGTTGGATTGAACAAATCAGAAGCAGAGGTTGGAAAAGATGTAGCTATGCAAATTGCTGCAATGAATCCAGTTGCTATCGACGCATCATCTGTACCAGCTGATGTAGTGGAGAGAGAGAAAGCGGTAATTATAGAATTGATCAAGAATGACCCTAAAATGGCCGGAAAGCCTGATGAGATGATTTCTAAAATCGCAGATGGTAAGCTGAATGCATTCTTTAAAGAGAGCACCTTGCTTGCACAGGCATTCGTTAAAGATGCTGGACAGTCTGTAGGAGATTATGTAAAATCCAAGGGAGCCGACTTGAAAGTACTTGCTTTCAAGCGTGTAGCACTCGGATAACCATCCTCCAAGATATTCAACATAAAAGGGCCTTCATCATGAAGGCCCTTTTTGTATATTCGCAACATGCAACCAACTTTTAAACGTGTCCTGCTCAAACTTTCAGGCGAATCACTTACAGGTGAAAATAGTTTTGGCATAGATCCAAACATTGTATCCAATTATGCAAAAGAAATCAAGTCGATCGTTGACCTAGGAGTGGAAGTGGCCATTGTGATTGGGGGAGGGAATATTTATCGTGGAATGAATGAATCTGAAACCGGCATCGAGAGAGCTCAGGGAGATTATATGGGGATGTTGGCAACGGTGATCAATGGGATGGCATTGCAATCCATGTTGGAAAAACAAGGAATGTATACGCGTTTGTTAAGTGCCATTAAGATGGAACAAATTGCTGAACCATACATCAGAAGAAGAGCAATCCGTCACTTAGAAAAACATCGTATTGTGATTTTTGGAGCTGGAACCGGAAATCCATATTTCACGACAGATACTGCAGGTTCATTGAGAGCTATTGAGATTGAGGCAGATGTGATCTTGAAAGGCACAAGAGTAAATGGAGTTTATACTGCTGATCCTGAAAAAGATCCAAAAGCAGTAAAATATGATATCATCAGTTTCAAAGAATGCATCGATAAGAATTTGAAGATCATGGATATGACTGCATTTACCCTTTGCATGGAAAACAATCTTCCCATTATTGTATTCGATATGAACCAGGAAGGAAATCTTAAGAAGTTGGTGTGTGGGGAGAAGGTGGGGACTTTGGTGAAGTAAGTTAACAGTTGACGGTTAACTGTTAACAGTCAACTACTAACCAATGGGTAACATTTTAATAAATCCTACAATGGACATCTCCTCAATTCGCAAAGACTATCAACTCAAATCCCTCTCAGAGCAGGATGTAGCGAAAGATCCATTTGATCAATTTTCCAGATGGTGGAATGAGGCACTTCAATCGGAAATAGATGAAGTAAATGCGATGACACTTGCAACAGTGGATCAACGCAATCGTCCAAGTGCGCGTATTGTATTGCTGAAAGATTTCAATTCATCCGGATTTGTTTTTTATACCAATTACGAGAGTAATAAAGGGATACAGATTGAAAGCAATCCTTATGCAAGTCTTGTATTCTTTTGGAAAGAGCTCGAAAGACAGGTGAGAATTGAAGGACAATGCGAGCGAGTGTCGTCATCTGAGAGTGATGCATATTTTAAAAGTAGGCCTATTGGAAGCCAAATTGGTGCAGCAGCATCACCACAAAGTAATATCATATCTGACCGCAATATATTAACAGATAAAGTTGAAACGCTGAAGAATCAATTTCCAAACGGTGATATTCCTCGCCCAGCACATTGGGGTGGTTATCGTTTGATTCCAGAAACCATTGAATTCTGGCAGGGCCGCAGCAGCAGGCTGCATGATCGGATTAAATATCTTAGAGAAGGAACAACCTGGAAGATAGTGAGGTTGGCTCCATAGAGAGTTGTCAGTTAACCGTTAACAGTTAACTGTCAACGGTTTTATGCTTTCTTCTTCGCAGCCTTCTTTGTAACCTTTGCTGGTCTTGACTTTCCGAATGATCCTTTGAAGATTTTTCCTTTCTTGGTTTTTTTATCGCCTCTTCCCATGGTATGTTGTTTTAAATTTTTTTAGAGAAAAAAAAAGCAAGACAGCGTCTTGCTTTTTTAATGCTTTTGTTGCAATTAGAGCTTGGCAGAAAGTTCTTTACCAGCTTTGAAGCGAGCAACTTTTTTCGCTTTGATTTTGATCACAGCACCAGTCTGTGGGTTACGACCATTGCGAGCAGCTCTCTTAGATACAGAGAATGTACCGAAACCTACAAGAGTTACTTTTCCACCGCCTTTCAATGTTTTAGTGATTGCAGCGATGAATGAATCAAGCGCAGCGTTAGCTTGCGTCTTGGTGATGCCAGCGTCGTCAGCGAGCTTAGCGATCAATTCAGCTTTGTTCATGTTTGAAAATTTAATTGGTTTGTATGTGACAAATTTAGATGCTTTTTCATTGTAACAAAATTTTTTTTAAAATTTTTCTTTTGCTGTGATTCAGGCCTGCATTGGATTTACAAAGAATGAAGTTTTTAAAAAAATATATTTATTGTAGATAAAAGTCATTGAAAGTCAATCTGGTAAAGGATTACAGCGGAAATTGAAAAGTAATAGATCTTATTAAAAAAAGTAAAACACTAACGAAATTGAGCAATAACGCAGCTTTCAAGAGAATTATTCTTATCCACACTTATTGCACACTCTTCATAACGGTTCTAAACCCAACCACCTGATCCCCCCATTTCCTGTTTGCTTTTGCTCTGAGTGAAGGAGCGAAATCTGTGATGTATTTTTTATAATGGGAATCAGATTCAGTATAAAACTGGAATGCAAACGTGATTCCTTCTGTTTCATCAACATCCGCCAATTGCATGATTCGGTGATGCGTGAAAAGTCCGGTGGAAAGCATTTCCGGAACATGTTCTTCTTTCATCCATTTCAGCCAACTTGCTGAAATGTCGTGAGGAACTAAATAGGTGATATTATATAAGTACATGTTATTTTGAAAGTTCAAGGTACACCGGACAATGATCGCTGTGCTTTACATCGGGATAAATTTCAGCGTCTTTAATTTTCTTAGCCAACTCCTTAGTTACATTGATATAATCAATTCTCCAACCCTTGTTATTGAGGCGCACACTGGGAAAACGCTGGCTCCACCAGGAATAGCGATGGGGCTCATCATGTATGGTCCGAAATGTATCGATCCATCCTGTGTTAAAAAAATCATCCATCCAGGCCCTTTCCTCAGGAAGAAATCCAGTAGAATTTTTATTACCCTTCGGATCATGGATATCAATTTCTTTGTGGGCAATGTTGTAATCGCCACATAAAATGATTTCTTTTTGATTTTTCTTGATCTTATTCAAGTAATTCAGCAATTCGCTTAACCACTCCATTTTAAAGGATTGCCTTTCTTCTCCTGATGTGCCTGAAGGGAAATATGCATTGATGAGCAGTCTTTTGCCAAAATATAGTTGTATTACCCTTCCTTCATCATCACTTTTTGAATGCCCGTTGCCATTCACTACTTTGTCTGGTTTGATCTTTGTAAATACTGCAACTCCACTATAACCTTTTTTGCTCGCACTGAACCAATAGTCGTGATAACCCAATGCCTGTATGGCCTTCACATCTACATCCTCTTTGCTTGCTTTGGTTTCCTGTATACAAATGATATCAGCAGGATCAGTCTTCAACCAATCAATAAATCCTTTTTTGATAGCAGCGCGAATACCGTTTACATTATAGGAGATGATGCGCATGGTTTTAAGTTGTAGTGGTTGTAATAGTTGTAATTGTTGTCATAGTTATCGTTGTTATAGTGGTTGTCGAGGTTGTTAAGTGTCTTTTAGGCTAAAATTTAAAGCAAAAGATAAATATAATTTAATGTCAAAGATATTCGAAGCATGAATTAACTCGGTAACAATGATAACTATGACAACAATTATAACAACTATAACGATTACAACTCTAATATAGGCCTCAACCACTTCTCTGCTTCTTCAATACTCATCCCTTTTCTAGAAGCGTAGTCTTCCAATTGATCTTTGTTGATTTTGCCTACACCAAAATATTTTGATGATGGATGTGAGAAATACCAACCGCATACAGATGATGCAGGATACATGGCAAGTGATTCAGTGAGGGTGATGCCAACCTGATTTTGGGCATCTAATAAATGGAATAATTTTATCTTTTCGGTATGATCAGGACATGCAGGATATCCAGGAGCAGGACGAATGCCAGTGTATTCTTCTTTAATCAGAGCCTCATTGCTGAGAGATTCCTGTTGATCATAACCCCAATATTCTTTTCTTACTTTCTCGTGTAAATATTCTGCAAGTGCTTCTGCCAAACGATCGGCCAATGCCTGTAACATGATTTTGTTGTAATCATCATGCGCTGCTTCAAATTCTTTGATTTTCTTTTCAATTCCATGTATGGTCACTGCAAATGCTCCAATATGATCTTGCTTTGAACTCGTTGTTGGTGCTATATAATCGGCCAATGAAAAGTTGGGTTGTCCTTCTGTTTTTTTTAACTGCTGACGAAGAAACTGCAATTCAACTGTTTCTTTTGAAAGGGTGTCAATGAGTTCTATAGAATCTCTTCCATTGCTATTCGCAGGCCAAAAGCCAATCACTGCCTTAGGTGTTAGCCATTTTTCAGATGCAATGCTTTTCAGCATAACTGTTGCATCATTGTATAGTTTGGTTGCTTCCTCTCCAATTTTGGTATCAGTAAGAATGGCCGGGTACTTTCCATGCAATTCCCATGCAATGAAGAAAGGCGTCCAGTCAATATAAGGAATCAATGTATCAACAGAAATGTCATTTATCAATTGATGTCCTGTAAATGTCGGCGTTGTAAATCTTGTATTTTCCCAATTGATATTTACCTTATTATTGACTGCAGCTTCATAGCTGAGCGTTTCTTTGCTTGTCTTTTTATTCGCGAACTCATCTCTGAGCTTCGCGTAGTCTTTACTGAGGTTACCGAGGAAATCAGTTTTTTGTTGATTCAACAATGAGCCTGCAACAGAAACACTTCTGGATGCATCAAGCACGTGAACTACACCTCCATCATATTGCGGTGCAATTTTTAATGCAGTATGCATGCGTGATGTTGTAGCACCTCCGATCAACAGTGGCTGCTTCATCCCTCTTCTCTTCATTTCTGATGCAACATGAACCATCTCATCCAATGATGGTGTGATGAGTCCGCTTAATCCAATGATATCTACATCGTGTTTTTGTGCTTCATCCAAAATTTTATCAGTTGGTACCATTACACCCAAATCGATGATCTCATATCCATTGCATCCCAACACAACACCCACAATATTTTTCCCAATATCATGCACATCTCCTTTCACAGTGGCCATCAAAATCTTACCTGCACTGCTTCCAGCTTTCTTTTCGGCTTCAATGAATGGTGTTAAAACTGCAACGCTTTTTTTCATTACCCTCGCACTCTTTACCACTTGTGGTAAAAACATTTTTCCCAATCCGAAGAGATCTCCAATGATGTTCATGCCGTCCATCAGTGGACCTTCAATTACATCCAATGGTTTAGGATATTTCTGACGTGCTTCTTCTGTATCTGCATCAATGAATTCTGTAATGCCATTGATCAACGCATGCTTCAATCTTTCTTCAACAGTTCCACTCCTCCATGCTTGTTCTTCCTTGTCCCCCGTGCCTCGTCCCTTGTCCCTGACGGTTTCAGCAAAAGCAATCAACTTCTCTGTTGCCTGGTTGTCGTCATTGTTTCTATTGAGGATAACATCCTCGCACAATTCACGAAGGGTTGGTTCGATTTCATCATACACCACCAACTGTCCGGCATTTACGATTCCCATATCCATTCCGGCTTTGATGGCATGAAACAGGAACACGGAGTGCATGGCTTCACGCACATGATCATTCCCTCTGAATGAAAAAGAGAGATTGCTTACTCCACCAGAAATTTTTACAAGTGGAAATTTCTTTTTTATAATACGTGTTGCTTCTATGAAGTCAACTCCATAATTATTGTGCTCTTCGAGGCCGGTTGCAACTGCAAATATGTTTAAATCGAATATGATGTCTTGCGGAGGGAATCCAACTTGTTCAGTGAGTATTTTGTAAGCACGTTCGGAAATAGCAATTCTTTTTTCTAATGTGTCCGCTTGCCCATTTTCATCAAATGCCATTACGATTACAGCGGCACCAAAGCTTCTGCAAATGATGGCCTGTTCAATAAATTTTGCTTCCCCTTCTTTCAGTGAAATAGAATTCACTACACATTTACCCTGAACACATTTAAGTCCTGCCTGTATAATTGAGAACTTGGAAGAGTCAATCATGATGGGAATCTTCGCAATGTCTGGTTCGCTTTGCAGAAGATTCAGGAAGATGACCATTTCTTTTTCCCCATCCAGCAGTGCATCATCCATGTTAACATCTAAAATCTGTGCACCATTCTCTACTTGTTGTCTGGCAATGCTTAACGCCTCTTCGTATTTTTCTTCTTTGATGAGGCGAGCAAATTTTTTAGAACCTGTAACATTGGTTCTTTCACCTACGTTCACAAAATTTGTCTCAGGACGAATAACCAGCGGTTCGAGTCCTGATAATCTCATGTATGGCTTGATATGTACTGGTTCGTTCATTAGGATGCAGTCAGTTCAGTTTCGATGATAGGGAGTTTTCTTGGCGCCAATTTTTTTACATGATCTGCAATATGCTTGATATGATCTGGTGTTGTACCACAACATCCACCAACAATATTTACAAATCCCTGCTGTGCCCATTCTTCGATGAAGTGTGCAGTTTGAGCTGGCTCTTCATCGTATTCACCCATTGCATTTGGTAATCCGGCATTGGGATAAGCGGAAGTATAGCATGAGGCGATTTGAGAAAGTTCTTCAATATGTGATCTCATCTGATTCGCTCCCAGGGCACAATTCAAGCCAATGCTCAAAGGCTTGGCATGTTCTACACTTGTATAAAATGCCTCGAGCGTTTGTCCACTCAATGTTCTGCCAGATGCATCAGTGATGGTACCGCTGATCATCAATGGCAATTCTTTCAGTTGGTGATCTCTGAAGAATTTTTTGATTGCATATATGGCTGCTTTGGCATTCAAGGTATCGAAGATGGTTTCTACAAGAAACAAATCAACACCACCATCTATCAAACCTTTCACTTGTTCATAATATGCTTCAGCCACTTCGTCAAATGATATTCCACGGAAGCCAGGGTTGTTTACATCTGGCGAAAGAGAAAGTGTTTTATTCATTGGACCAATAGCACCAGCAACAAATGGACCTCCTTCATTTTTTTTCTCAGGATGATTACTGAGAAATTCATCTACTGCTTTTCTTGCACAAGTTGCAGCAGCAACATTTATTTCATATGCCAGTTCACTCATGTTATAGTCTGCCATGGAAACTGCCTGTGCATTGAACGTATTGGTTTCAATGATATTGGCACCTGCTTCTAAATATTGCAGATGAATATTTTTGATAATATCTGGTTGCGTGAGACAGAGTAGGTCATTGTTGCCTTTGAGATCAGATGGCCAATCGGCAAAACGGATACCTCTGTAATCCGCTTCTGTCAATTTGTGGCGTTGAATCATGGTGCCCATGGCGCCATCAATTACCAGTATTTTTTCCTTTAATAATGTTTGGATGTCTTTCATGCCTTAAGTGGCGCAAAGATACATATAAAAGGGAGGAGGTACAAGCGACAATGGACGAAGGAAATGATTAATTTTACATATGAATTTGTCGTCAGCATTGCTTGAAGCAGCGGTCAAAGAGTTTTCCAAATTACCTGGCATTGGGAAGAAGACGGCACTACGTTTGGTATTGCATTTGTTAAAGCAAAACGAGGAGGAAGTAAGTAGTTTTAGTGATACCATTCAACGCATGCGAAAGGAAATCAAGTTTTGCAAAACCTGTTTCAATATCTCAGATAACGATGCATGTTCTATATGTATGAATCCTGCTCGAAAGAAAGAAGTGATCTGTGTTGTGGAGAATATCCGAGATGTCATTGCCATTGAATCAACAGAACAATTTAATGGTGTGTATCATGTATTGGGAGGAATAATTTCACCATTGGATGGTGTTGGGCCTGATCAACTGACAATTGAATCATTGACAGAAAGAGTAAAGAAGGAAAATACCAAAGAAATTGTGTTTGCTTTGAGTCCAACTATACAAGGAGATACCACCATTTATTATATCCGTAAAAAGTTAAACCACCCCCATTTGAAGTACACGGCTATTGCTAGAGGTATATCTTTTGGAGGTGAGTTAGAATATGCTGATGAAATGACACTCGCTAAAAGTATTCGAAACAGGTTGCCTGTAGATAGCTACATCCAATAACAGTTAACGGTCAACATTCAACTGTTTAATATCCACCGTCAATTCATTCTCCCAATTCGATCTGATGTTGAATATCTCTTTTCTAAGTACAATTTTTTCAGGTTGTAATTTTTTCCAATAATTTCCCGTGTCCCACTTTCCGTTTTCATTCCTATCAAACAAAATGGAAATTTCATAATCTCCTGGTTGAATCAACGGCACGGAATAAGTTTTTTGAAGCAGGCGTTGTTGATAAAATATTTTATCATCTTTTTTCAACAGTAATACACTATTCAATGAACTGTCTAGGTTTTCAATTTTTATTTTGATGCTTCCGTATTCAGACAATCGTTTTGCAGAGAATGCAATGGTATCTGTTTTCATGAATTTGTTATCAAGTGTATCAGTTACAAATTCTTTCTGTAATACGAGATTATAATCTACTCCTTCATTCCATTTATTTGAAATAATTATTTTTTTATTGGTGGAGTCTCTTGAGATTTTGATTGGAAGTACAGTTTTAAATAGTTTGTCGAACAATTGTATTTTGCTACTATCAAATGTCTTGAAAGGCTGAGAACTACTCAGGATAAGGTCTACCAAAATATCCTGTTTGCTAGCATCCAGATTATTGCTTAGCCTAAGTCTTTTGTCTTCGTCTTTTTTTGTCGAGCTGCTGCTGACGGGGCGTCTAACGGGTGCAGGAGGATGTGCTTCTTCAAATGCATAAAGTGTTGCAGTGCTGTCTTTTCCTATTTGGACAGGTTTATTGAGAAATGCAATGAGTTCAGAAATTTGATCATATTTTTTTCCTCCATCATTGTCTTTGATTGCAAATAGATTGTATGTACCGGGTTTTAAATTGCTAAACAGAAAACTTCCATCTCCTTTTAGTTTTGTTATGTAACGGGGTTTTTCTTTTGCAACAGCTGAATCATCTAGGTTGCGGTGAAGTACAACGATCAATGTACTGTCTATTTTTCCTGTTTCTGCTACATAAACTTTTCCTCCAAGTACGGCGGAGTCTATAAAATTACCTGTTGAAAAAGTGTAACTGAGATTTTTTAGAACATTGTTTTCATTGATATCTCTAACAGATCCTCCAAAGTCGATATGATATGTGGTGTTCTCTTCTAAGGTGTCTTTTATTTTGATTGTTACAGTTTTCAGTTTGCTTTCTACTATTGGGTTGTATTTAGGGATCGGTGAGAAAGTAACTTTTTCAAATGGATTATCCAGGCTCACATATTCATCAAAGGTTAGAACGATTCTATCTGATTTGAAATTGGTTGATTTATAATCAGGCAAAGCTATCATGAGTTTTGGTGGAAGTGTATCTCTTGGTCCGCCCGTTGGTGGAATTTGTTGTCCGCAGCCGGCGATGAGGGAAGCAAATAAGATGAAGAGGAGTTTTTTCATTTGAGAGCGTGAAATTACAAAGAAAAATACGCTTGATGTCGTGTTTGCACCCTCACCCCATTACTCTTCCCAATAGGCGGGTGTGGGTGGTTTCTGTGCGGAGCGAAAAAATCGGGAGAGAGCGTAGTAAAAACCGTATTTATCTGAACATTCCAACCTACAATTACAATAGCTATCTGCTAAAATGCACTTCGAATTGGCGTATTTTAATTTTTAAAATAGTAGTATAAATACTACCTTTATAAACAGGATGAAATGAAGTCGAGTGAATTGCACCAATGGATAAGAAGCAGCGGTTGGAGGGTTGTAAGAATTTCTGGAAGCCACATCATATATGAAAAATACAATCTAAGAGTGCCGGTTCCCTATCATGGTTCAAAAGAAATTGGCAAAGGACTGTTGGCAAAAATCAAGAAACAAATGAATTTAAAATAGTAGAATATGGCAACAATTAAAATCGTAATAGAAAAAACAAAAGATTTTTATACTGCCTATGCAGAGCATTTAGAATTTATTTATGGTGCTGGGGCGACAGTACAGAAAACAAAAGATTCTGTTCTAAAATCGATAGAATTGTATAAGAAATACAATAAAAATAAATTACCCAAGGCATTGCAAACAGAACCTAGAATTATTTTCAAGTTTGATGCACAGAGTTTTTTAAACTACTACAAGGGAATATTTACCAATGCTTCGCTTGAGAGAATTACAGGTATCAATCAAAAATTGATTCAACATTATGCAAGTGGTTTGAAAAAACCTCGACTTGCACAAAGAAAAAAAATTCAAGATGGGTTAAGAAATTTGGCAAAAGAATTGCAATCGGTAGAATTATAGGAGACTACTCTTCCTCCTCCTCCACATTTTCAACAGCCAATTTATTTGTCTTGACAAAATTGCACCAATGGCAATCGTCCTTGCCACAGCCGGTGTAGAATTCGCGTGATTGGATTTTATTCCATACATGTTGAATCTGGTCACGCAAAGCAGATGTGTCTTCGGGAGTGATATTGACTTTGATGGATTTGATTTCTTTTTTTGCGTTTGGTTCAATGAAATCAAATTCTGTACTTACAACCTGATATTTTCCTTGATCATGATTGTCGATCAAAATTTTATAGAAAACAGCCTGACGCCAGTAATCTCCACCATAAGGGGGTTGCTCAAGAGGATTTTTTAATTTCTCTTTTGCTTTATCAGGATTACCTGTTTTATAATCTACTACATTCACCTGGTGCCCATCAAATTCCATTTTATCGATCTTACCTTTTAAAGGAACACCATCCACCGTTACATTTCTGATATTCCTTTCGATGGAAACAATCTTGTTGAATCCGTTGATCTTTTTTTCATAGTATTTTTCCAATACCAATTTTCCATATTCCAGCCTTCTTTCAAATTCTTCCTTGGTAAAACTTTCACGGTGTCGATAGATGTACAAAACAAAATCTTCCAACAAAATTGCTTTTGAAGGAAATTCTTTGTTGGGATGGTCCTTCATTTTATTGAAGAATGCTTCAAGCGCAAAGTGAACACCTGAACCGAATTCAAGCGTTTCATTTTTTGGCGATGGAATTCTGATCAGGTTCTTATAATAAAATTCAAGCGGACAATTAAGGTAATTGTTTAGTGCCGTGACATTCATGGAGAATTTTTCCAATGCTTTGTCGATGATATCCGTATCCATTTTTTCAATCACAGGTGCTGAGGCTGATGTCATATGGATCAGATTAAATGCATGCAAAGTTTGTTCGTCCAACGGAATAGAAATTTCTTCCAGTTGCTGAGCCTCTTTGATTTCTTCTACAAACTGACTCGCCTCAATTCCTTTTCCATCCTTGTTTTGTAGAGAATATGAAATGACAAGATTGGTTTCTGCACGGGTAATGGCTACATAGAACAACCTTCTCAACTCTTCTTCATTACTGGAAACAGCATTTGAAAAAAACAAAGTATCAGGAAGTTTGTAACCACTGTTGCTTACGTTTTTCTTTTCCCAATACATCGCATTGGTACCTGCAATAAATACATGTGCATATTCCAATCCCTTGGATCCGTGAGCTGTAAGCAGGTTTACACCTTTCTCACTTCCCCCTACCTGAACAATAGGCAGTCTTATATTTTCTTTTTCCATCAGTTGAATAACCCGAACAAATTTTTTCAGGTTCATGGATGGGTCCTTTTTTGTTTCATCTTTCATGAAATCAAAAAAGGAAGTAAGTACTTGTAATTGCCAATGGCTGTCACTTGCATTCATGATCACTCCCAGGAGTCCTGTATCATGAATGATTTTTTCCAGCAATTGTTGTAGTGTGATATTATGTATACTGGCAATCAATCCTTCGAATACTTTTCCAGCATGTGCCAATTCGTCGGAAATATTTTTTTCGAAAATGGATCCTGCAACTGAATTGATCTTATCATCTATGATTCTTCTGAATCCAGTGGGTTCTTTTTTATATGCGCGTTCAGTATTTTCTATGCTGAGTTTTGCAATTTCCAGTGGGCGTATATTGAACCAGTCGAAATGCAGAATTTCAAAAAGTCTCTCATCACCACTAAAAGGCATATCCATCTCTGCATCCAGGTATTCAAAGAGCAGAATGATTTTTTTGATCAGTGTGATAGAGAGCAGATTGATATTTCTCTTGCTGTAGTAAAGAATATTTTTGTTTTTAAGAAATTCCGTTAACTCTTCTCCATAATTATTTTCTCGGTAGATGACTGCAATGTTTTTTGGTTCAATGCCTGATGCAATCAGCCCTTCAATAGATGCAGTAATACCAATCATTTCCTCTCTTGGATTGCGATAGGCATGAATGATTGGTTTTTTTGGATCTATAGAGCTCAATTCTTTCGCAGCCCTTAGATTTTTATCCAATCCGTTGATGTGATGGATCAGCCTTTCTTGATTTTTATCAATCAATGATTTTGCTGCATCCAATATGGGTTGTGTTGAGCGATAGTTTTCAAGTAAGAGAATGGTTTTAATATTTGGATACTTGTTTGAAAATGCAAGCATGTTTTCCACGTTTGCACCTTGAAAACGAAATATGGATTGATCATCATCGCCCACTACAAAAATGTTTGGCTCCTCCCAGTAGCTGATCAGCATTTCAACCAACTTGTTTTGTGTACCGCTTGTGTCTTGGTATTCATCCACCAAAACATATTGAAATTGTTCCTGGTATTGAGCAAGCAGATTTTTGTTTTCGCTGAATGCGCGGATCACCCAATTGATCATGTCATCAAAATCGTATCTCCTGTGCTGATGCATGAGTTGTTGGTACTGATCGAATTCATTTACAGCTGCTTCCAGTTTACTCATTCTCTCCTTTTCTTCATTGAGCTTTTCAATTTTCAGATCACCTGCATTGAACTGCTTGTATTTTTTCTTGTAAATGAATTCTTCTCGTGTTGGCAGTTCATCTAAATACGTTTTAATTGCATCCAATAGCAGTTGCGGCTGCCATCCCTCTCTTTTCATGGTACTGAAAAGCTGACGAAGATTTTTTGTTTCGAAATAGACATCGCTTCTGTATCGCTTCAGTGGATGACCTTTTGGGAATTTATCAATCAATTCACGCATCAATGCGATCGACTCTAATTCTGAAATAGGGTCCAGTGAATTCTTTTCAAAAAACGAAAGGTTGTCTTGAATGACTTGATTGCAAAAGGAATGATAGGTGTGGATGTTTACTTTGTAGGCATCTGTGCCAATCATTTTCAACAGACGCTTGCGCATGGCCAACGCACCAGAATCGGTATAGGTCATGCACAGAATGTTTTCCGGTTGGGTATCGGTATTCAGTAAAATTTTCCCGATGCGAATGGCAAGAATTTGCGTCTTGCCTGTTCCGGGTCCGGCGATTACCATTACCGGTCCTTCGATGCAGTCAACCGCCTCGCGTTGCGCGGAGTTGAGGGATTGGTATGCTTCTTCGAAGGGGGACATGTGGAGTTTTTACAGTTGACAGTTAACCGTTGTCGGTTTTTATTTTAGTTGATCAATTTACAACAACTTTTCAATCAGAATGTTAATTCAGTATGCTGTTAACAGACAACCGTTAACCGTCAACCCAAAACCGATAACCGAACATGGTCTACTCCCTCCAACAAACCCAATTCTTGCCCATTTCACTTGATGAAGCGTGGGATTTTTTTTCGCATCCAAAAAATTTGGCGGTGATGACGCCGGATTATTTGAATTTAAAATTCACGAATGAGTTATTTGGAGAGGAGATGTATGCCGGTCAGGTGATCACGTACAAGGTGAAGCCCATTTTAGGAATTCCGATGTTTTGGATGACAGAGATAACGCATGTAGAGCCCAAGAAATTTTTTGTGGATGAGCAGCGGGTTGGTCCTTATGCATTGTGGCATCATCAGCATCATTTCAAGGTTGTGGAAGGAGGAGTGGAGATGACGGATCTTGTGCACTACAAAGCCCCGTTAGGATTTTTGGGGGATATAGCCGTTCACTTATTCATCAAGAAGCAATTGGATGGGATATTTGAGTTCAGGAGGAAGAAGGTCAAAGAATTATTTTTTTAGTCAGTTGACAGTTGACGGTTAACCGTTAACAGCCAACCGTCAACAGTTAACCGGTTACCCCGGCATTCTCGAAATATACTTCTCGATTTGTTTGATTTGATCCACTACTTGAGCAGTAGTAGGTTTTTGAGCTTTTGCTTTTTTGAAGAAGTCTTTTGCAGCGCGGAATTCACGTTTTTGCATCATGATCTGGCACATTTGGAGATAGGCCATTGCTGAGCTTTCGTTGTCTGGGATACCAGCGCGGATAGCAGCACGAATAAGGCTTTCCCCTTCTTTCATGTTACCTTTTTGCATCGCCATCATACCCAGTTGGAGTTTGTTTTCGCCTTCAGCTTCCTTCATAGGCAGACCCAGGTCTAGACTCTTTTTCATGTGCTTTTCAGCAGCATCGAAGTCTTGTTTCGTCATCGCAATATTTCCCTTTAGGGTATAATAAACGGAGCGAACAGGCTTATAGAGCAGATTCGGGAATTGAATCCCATTCAGCACTTTCTCAGCTCCTTCAAAGTCACCCTGCTCAAGGTATTCCTGGATCAGGCGGAGGGGTCCGATGAAAAAGTGGGTGAAAATGCAAAGTACAGCAATCAGGTAGAGTGCAAAAGCAGGCCAGAAGCCTGATGTATAGTTTACCACCACTGCACCAACCAGCGAAATGAGTCCGATTTGCAGTCTGTATCTGATGAAAAGGTTATAAAGTTTCATGGGGAACAAAGGTAATGAATAGAAGGGGACAAGTCGCAAAGGATCGGATGAGAAGATTGGGAGATATATAATCAGCGACTACTACTTAACCAGGTTTGTTTTAAAATCATGTTGGATAAAACTGCTGTTTGAAGGCATCTATTTACCCCTTATTACACATATTAATAAATTATTTAATTCGAAATCGTATAAATACGATACATTTCAAAAATTTAAAGTTTATTTTTCAAAAAACTGGATCCAAATTTTTGATAAATCAGACTGAAAACATTCCTTTGCATGGTTTCTTAAGTGTTTTTACGTAGAATTTTTCCGTATTTATCCACTGAATAGAAATTCAATCCATTTTCCTCTCGAATTTCCTCCTCCTATTCAGAAACTATCTGTTTCTACATCCAATTTTCTATGATTTACCAAGTGAATATTCATTTGAGGTAAATCATAAAATATATGAGAAAAGTATATTTTCTTTTCGCTGTTTTAATATTTGTATCAGTATCAAAAGAGTTGTTTGCTCAGTCAACACCAGGAGTTTTTAAAGTCTATCTTTTGAAAAAGGACGGAAGTTTGTTTGACTTTGCATCAAATGCAACTACAGGCGTACCATCTCAGAGTGATTTGTATTATGGTAATGGGGATTCAACAGTTTATACCTGGGTAATAGCAAGAACATCTGGTCAAACTGGAATAAGTCATACAGATTTTCTTGGGCTCTCATGTTTAAACGGCAAAACCAATTATACAATTCAATATAAAACTTCAAGGTCTTCTACTTGGAGTACTCAGTCGAATTCAGGATTAGCTTTTGGTGCAGATAATGCTCAAAATTGCACCTCGAGCACCGATATCATGAAAGTGCCACAGAGTGCCGCTACTGACTCTCTCTTTATCAAAGTCAAATTAGTTGGTGGATACTTTGCGCCATCGTTTTCAACTAATAATATTGTTGTAAAAGTTGGAGGTAGTGGTGGAGCATGTAGCACTTCCCAAACTTTTGTGCCAGCTTGTACAGCTACTACAGTTTGTAATCTTTCAGCAAGCGCTACTCCTGGAACAATTTCGTGTTTTGGTGGAAGTACCACCATTAGCTCTAGTGCTTCAAATGGTACTTCTCCATATACTTATAGTTGGTCAGGAACAAGTGGAGCAACTGGAACAAATTCATCAACTAGTGCAAAAGCTGGAACTTATAGTGTGATTGTAACTGATGCAAATAATTGTACAGCTACTGCTAGTGGTACAATTACACAGCCGACAGCGATAATTGCTACACCAACTGCAGGAAAGATATTATGTTATGGTGGAAGCACAACAGTGAGTGTAAGTGCGAGTGGTGGAACAACTCCATATAAGTCGTATGCTTGGTCAGGAACGAGCGGTGCTACCGGCACAGCTTCTTCAACGAGTGCATCTATGGGTAGTTACAGTGTGATTGTAACGGACAATAATAACTGTACAGCTACTGCTAGTGGTACAATTACACAGCCGACTGCTGTAACAGCGAGTGTGGAAGTACCATCTATTGCGTGTAATGCGGGTACGACTACGATTACGATAAGTGGAAGTGGAGGAACATCTCCGTATCGTTATTCTATAAATGCTGGAGAGTATAAGCAATCAAGTAATGTGTTCACTGGCATTAGTGCAGGTGCATACAGTGTAACGGTAACGGATGCGAATGGATGTAGTTCTACATCAACGGATGTGACGGTAAGCCAGCCAGCTGTTTTAACAGCGAGTGCGAGTGCTGGCACGATATTATGTAAAGGTGGATCAACAACGATTACAGTAACTGGAAGTGGAGGTACTGCTCCGTACACATATAGTAATGAAACCGGTACATACAGTGTTACTGCAGGGAAGTATAGTTATATGGTAACGGATGCGAATGGATGTACAGCTACAACAAGTGAGACGACGGTGAGTGAGCCGACTGCTGTAACAGCGAGTGTGGAAGTACCATATGTATTGTGTAATGGTGCAAGTACAGGAGCGATTGATTTAACTGTAAGTGGAGGTAGTGGTACAAGGACATATGCGTGGTCAAATAATGCTACGACTGAGGATCTGAGTGGTCTTGTTGCTGGTACTTATAATGTAACAGTAACTGATGCCAATGGATGCACGGCTACAACGAGTGATATAAAAGTGACTGAGCCAACCTTGATTACAGCAGATGTTACTTCATCGAATATTTCATGTGCAGGCTTAAATGATGGTTCAATTCTTGTTTCAAATGCATCTGGAGGTAACGGATCTTATACATATAAACTGAACTCATCTGTTACTAATTCAACTGGATCATTTTCCAACCTTGCACCTGGCACTTATACTGTTAGTGTAATAGATAAAAACAAGTGTACTTATACAACTTCTGTAACTATTCTTGAAGGGAAAGTTTGTGATCCTTATTACACATATAGCCAGGGTTATTTTGGAAATAAGAACTACTCAAATGTTACAGCAAATGGTGGGACAATGACCAAGGTTGATTTCATTAAAAAAGCAATTAATACTGCAGGCGGACTTGTCAAATTCGGCAACACAACAAATAAGGTGACAATGGGTTCGTATGATCCAACATTCGATATAACATATACTCGTTTGCTGGATGATGAAATTAAATCCTTGACGATCTATTTACCTTCTGGAGGAACTCCAAGTTCACTTCAAACTTCTCTGAATTTAATGGATAAGAGATTGTTTAATACAGACGGTACGCTGAAGTCTACTAATGGGCTTGTAAAGAATGGCAAATTCAACAATACATTGTTCGGCCAAACAGTAACCATGTGGATTAATATTTATGCTAATCCGATGTTAGGCCAAACAACAGGTAATGCCAAAATATTAGAAGCATTTAAAGATTTTGATTTATCAGGATTGGAGTGTAAATCTTCAATCGTTACAACTTACCCTGCTGCAGGAAATAAAATCAATACTGGAAATGAGTTGGTTGTTACTTCATTCCCGCAAAATGTAGTCAAGTATTTAGTTGCAAAGAAGTACGCAAGTAATGGTGTATCAGGAACTGCATTGAAGGACTTAGTGCAGCTTGGAATAGATGCGCTTGGCCAACCTTCAACAGCAACCGGAATGAATGTTACTTATAGCAATGTAAAGTACACAGTAACATATGCTGAAATAACTGCTGCGCTTGATGCCATTGTAACCGCTTTCCATGGAGGTATGTTCTTCAAAGAATTTAGAGGAACAACAAGCTGTAACAAAATCACTCCACCTTCAACGGTAACTTCAAAAGTGCAATCAGGTAGCAGTACTGCTTCTGAAAACGGTGTCACCACTGCCACTGCTCCACCTACGAGTCCAGCAATAACAAACGCCAACATCAAGGCGAAGGTTTATCCAAACCCATACACGGATCGCGTCAATTTCCAGGTGACTGCAAAACAAGAAGGCAAGGCAAGCTTGATCCTCTACAACATGAACGGTCAGCGCGTGGCTACGATTTTTGAAGGTGAAATGAAAGCTGGTACTCAAACATTTAATTACAACGTTCCGGCTTCATTAAGACACGGATTGATTTACATCTTCCGCCAAAATGGACAAGCTGAATCCGGGAAATTGTTTGGTTTGAAATAGGCATTCTTACCTCAATGGATAAATACTACCTACGGGCCCGCTGAAAGCGGGCCCGTATCTTTTTAATATTAAAGGGATTCATTATATTTAATGATAACTTTTTTACATGAAACAGGCTTCTCTATTCCTGGTTTTTATCTGCTTCGGTATTCTAGCCTCCGCTCAACAAAAACCAGTTTTCAAAATCAACCACGCTGCCATTTTTGTAACTGATCTTAAAAGATCGGGCGATTTCTATACCCAAATCCTTAACCTCGATACCATACCTGAACCCTTTCACGACAACAGACATATCTGGTTGAGCATCGGCAACGGCGTTCAATTTCATATCATCCAAGGAGCCGATAAAGAACGTGAACATTTTCAAAACACCCATCTCTGCTTCAGCACTTCTGATGTGATCGCCTTCTCCAAAAAATTAGACGAAAAAAACATCGAATGGTACAATGCTGGCGGTAAACCTAAGATCATCACTAACCGCATCGACGGTGTTCATCAGGTTTTCCTGAAAGACCCTGATGGATATTGGATTGAAGTGAATGATGCGAAATAGTGGAGGCCTGCCTGCCGGTAGGCAGGGACAAGGGAGGAGAGAGGAGAGAGGAGAGAGGAGAGGAGAGGCGGTTGACTGTTAACAGTTAACTGGTAATTAATATATTTATTGGTCATAGAATAGCTAAATAAAATTTTAAAAATACTCTTTATGAGAGGTTCGTTTCTTTTTCTGCTCTTGATTGCATCCCTGTCAACTTTTGCACAGCCAACAAAAAAGTACTTGATGTCTTTTCATACCTGTACGGATTGTGGATCTCCCACCAACCACTCTGTGCAATTGGCTGAATCCGACAATGGATCAAGTTGGTCATTGGTGCCCGGACATACTGCATGGTCGGGGTCTGTACCGGATGTGATAACTCGTGGTTCAAAAGTATATATCTATTCTCCAACAGGAATGAAGACATATGACTCCACCACAAAGGCATGGTCTGCTACTACTAAATTCAGCATCGTTGATAAAAATGGAACAACAGTAAATATTGTAGATCCTTCCGCACACATCAATGCAAATGGTAAAATTGTTTTGTTCTATTTGGTTTCAACCGGAGTATCTGGCGATCCTGCCTCATGTACCTCCTATCCATGTACAAAGAACTTTGGTTCTGCTATTGAAAAAGATGGATCAGATGGAACACAGTTTATAGCGGTAGATGGCTATCGTGCTTCGGTTACCTTGAACAGCGGATCTGCATCCGACCCGGATATTTTTTATGATGGAACGAAATACTGGCTGTACATCTCATTGGGACAAAGTGTTGAAGTGCGATCATCTGATATTTTGCACGGCGATTATCAAAAAGTTTCTTCCCTTACCAACAGCATCTTAACGAGTCAAGGTGGCATCCCTTCAGGATATTATGATGCTACTTCAAAAAAATATTGGACCTACGTGCACGCAGGTTCTCCTGCCCAAATCAAACAAGGTATCACCGACAACATCACCTCATCACTTACTTCCGTAACATCGGTTTTAACTGGATCCATTATCGGCAACGCTGCTGCAGAAGCAGCGAGTCCTGGGTTTAGCATCAATACCTTCAATACCGCATTTGCCAATTTCAAAGGATCTGGAACAGACTCCACCACAGCTGCTTCAAGCGGTGGTAGCGGAGGTACTGGGGGAACAGGAGGAACAGGTGGTACGGGTGGAACTGGTGGAACGGGCGGCACCGGTGGCACAGGAGGAAGCACCTCAACAATTGATAGCATCCCAACCGCACCTGCTGCAAAATCATGGATTGGAAAATTTGGATTGAAGTATACTTACATCAGTTCAACTGTCATACAACCTGGATTGGACAATGCACCCAATCATCGTGTATTGGTTGAAAATATTGGAATCAAGAAAAGAACAGATGTTCAATTGAGACATACGGGTGTAAATGCAGATAGTACGGTGCCTTCTATGAGTGGAGGTGGATTTGCATGGTTCCCCAATGGTGGTGCAATCAATCTTAAACCTGGTGAATCAGTTGTGATCCAAGGATGGTCGAGTGGTTGGGGTGAATGCAGTTGCATTACCACAGGAGTCAATAATAAACTTGTTCGATTTGTGTTTTACATGGATTCAACCTATTACGGCCCAGATGGAGACCCGGATGGAACGATCACGTTGTACGATACCATCTACCAGCCTGTTAAGATTGTGAGCCGCACCCAAACAGATTTGTCAAGCGTTGCAGTGCTTCAAACCAATGCTACAAAACAATCCATCAAAGGAACATTTATTGTGCCGGGTTATTTAAAGAGTACGACCACTGTAAATAGAATCACACTCAATACAAACGAAGGTTCTGTAACCATTCTTCCTTCAACAGCTGGGTATGTTTCAGAAAAAGATTCTCTTGGAAATCATTATGTGAATTTTAGTTTGAGTGTAAATCCCCGCAACGACTATCGAATTGAAGCAACCTATCAATCCACCAATACCAGTTTACTGGTACCTCCTTCAACCATCGTTGTTCCAAGTGATCAATCTGTTTCAAATCTTATTGCTACTGCCATGCCATATGGGAAAGCAAGTTTTACGGCCGATTCCATCATCACACATGAATCTCAAACCGGATTCTGGAGAACAATATTTTCTCCAGGCGACAGCACCATAACAGTTTTTCCTGGACAAGAGAATTGGTATGGGGCTACCACTACTGAAAAAAATGTGAAACGTGCTTTGTCTAAAGTGATGAAATTCTCTGTTGCCAACGCAACGTTTGGTACAAAACTTTGGGAGACTTCCGTTCCCTTTGAAACATGGGGTGGTGGGGCAAGCAGGGATGGCAAAGTAGTCGCCTATATGATCAACCAAGCAGGATTTGAAGCAGGACTGAACACAGATCCAAATGTTGATTGGATTGGTGTTTTGGATGGTAAAACAGGGACGAAGTTATATGGACTGAGAGGTATTGATCCAAGAATGAGTGGACTAGAAATTTCAGTTTCTAGCAGAGGAGAGTACATTGCGTTGGGTACCACTGCATCTGGAACACTTTCACTCTATAAGAATAATGGAAACAATGCCACGTTCATGTGGTCGTATACTGCAGACAGTGTGACGGATATCAATTCCAATATTGGCCAAATAAGAAAAATTGTTTTTTCAGAAGACAGTAAGTATCTCTATGCCGGAAGTGGTGACATGTTTTTGAGAAAAATTGAAGTTGCTACCGGAAAAATAGTTTGGAAAGCGTACATAGGTGGTTGGCCTTTTGTGAATGGTATTGCCATTGCAAACGGGTATGTAGCAACCGGTACAAAATCGCGCGACAGAACATTGATCAAAGACAGCGACGGATCTGTTGTGTATTATTCTGGCACATTAGGTTTTGATGCAAACATCGATTCGAGTTTTGCAGGACCGGTATTCGGATTTGGAAATTTGGTTACAGATAGAACAACCGGAAGGGCAATTGCCAAAGTGGGTGGCAATGCAGTAAAACATTCTATTCTCGGAGGTGAGTTTGTAGTGGCTGGCGATAAGTATTTGGAAGTATATTCTAGATACGGTGGCAACACGCTACTCAGCAAAAACACCAATATGGGTGGAGGCTCTGGTGAAAACTGTCAATCGGGTTGGTCTACACCAACAGGTGATCGTGTGGTTGTTACTGCACGCGACCTCACTGCATCCAATACATTCCCAAGAAAAACAGTTGCCTTTTATCGTATCAACCGATCAATCAATAAATATCCTACACTCGATTCTATTTCATCTAAGTCATTCAACGTTGGCGATAGTTTGAGATTTAAAATTATATATTCAGATTATGCTGATGTAGGAGTTGCAAATACGGATCTTAAGATTACAACATCGGCAGATACAACTGGATTGAAAACAATTGTAAGAGGAGATTCTATCATTGTTTATGCATCAAACTTTACTGGAACATCTGCAGTTACAATTGCAATTGCAGAAAACAGTACAACTGAAAAATTTTCTGTGAATCAGCGTGTGTCTATTACTGTTGCATGCTCTGCACCAAATGCTCCAACTGTAAGCAGTGCATCTGTAAATTATTGTAAGGGTACAACAGCAACAGCATTGTCCGCAACAGCTCCAACTGGTGCAACGGTATTATGGTATACTGCTGCCACTGGCGGAACAGGTTCATCAACAGCACCAACGCCCTCTACATCTGCTGCGGGGAGTACCGCCTACTATGCTTCATCTTACAACTCCGGTTGTGAAAGTACAAGCCGTGTTTCAATTACGGCAGTTGTGAAAGACAATCCTGCTAAACCAACTGTTACTAGAGATGCCAATGGAAATTTAGTGTCAAGTGCAAGCGCAGGTAATCAGTGGTACAAAGAATCAACTGCGGTTTCAGGAGCAATCGGTGCAACTTTCAAGCCAACCGAGTCGGGCTATTTCAATGTAAAGGTTACAGAAAGTTCATGTACGAGTTCTGCTTCTGATAGTTATTATTACCTGACCTCAGCTGTCAACAATAGTATAATTTCAAAATCATTAAAGTTATATCCCAATCCTGTTTCTAATCAACTTAAAATTGAATTCGATCGAACAACTGCTGGAAAAGTTACTGTTTTGATATATGATCTAAATGGCAGAGAGATCATGAGGAAGCATAATATTTACAGTGGAAGTGAATTTAATGTTGCCCGAATGCTGAAAGGCTCATATACGATAAAAGTCATGGATGAAAAAGGCAAGTTGATCAGTCAACAAAAAATTGTTAAACAATAAATGAAACTCCCTTCAATTGAAGGGAGTTTTTTTATTTTGTATACATGCATCGTGTCATCTTCATATTTCTATTTTGTCTAGGTTGTTCAAAAGCTACTGATGTTAATTTGTCTGACCAACAATTTCAAAAATGGAAAAACCAGAAGATTGCTGATTATGAATTTACTCTTACAGTAAATTGTTTCTGTACGATTGAAACAAGAGGTCCACATGCTATAGTAGTAAAAGGCAATAAGATTCAGTCAGTTAATGGTGAGACCTATGATCCAATTAAACATTATGCAGTAAAAACAATTGATGAATTGTTTGAAGTGATCAGTATAAATTTAGAGAGAAAGCCTTTTAGTAAAACATTGGAATATGATAGCAAGTACCATTTCCCTTCCAATATATATTTCGACATTTCACAAATGATCGCTGATGAGGAAATTGGCTATACTGTTTCACAATTCAAGCCGAGATAATCACTCAAATTCCAGCTCATTGACGAAAACATCCCATTCCAGGCATAGCTCCGGATAAAGGATAACTTCCTCCTCTTGTTGTGTAATAATATGTTCTTCAATCATTTGCATAAAAGGCAAGTGTTTAATAGAATAACAACAATCAAGGTAGATTATTGTTTAAGATTAACCAAAAAAAGTTAAACAAAATGTGTATTATGTACACTTAAGGGTGGGGGGGAGTATAGGAGCGCTACTTAGCCACAACAATATTCTTGGAAACCACTGTGGAATTTCCCTCCTTGTCTATACCACGAAGGATAATGGAATAATTTCCGATTGCATCGGAAAGCTTGAACTCCATCGTTGCACTGCCCCTGAAATCAGATTGGATATCATTCTTTTTGAAAACAATATTTCTCATGTCAGGCATCTTGGATGTATTACCCACGGCAAATGCAGGTTTTAAAAATGTATTTTTTTGGAGTCCATTTATCGAGAATGATTTATCAAGATCTGAAAGTCTCATTGAACCCATATCATTTCTATACGTTTTGAAATGTACAATTCCATCAAACTCATGATCGCCTAAAATATATTTTCTGTTTACCACATCAATTGATTTGATCATCAACGGATCTGATTCAAGCAACTCTTTCGTATTAAAATATGGAACACCATCCACCAAAATAAGTCCTTCGTTGTTGAAGAAAAATTTAAAGGGAATGTTCAATACCTGAAGCATAACAAGGTCTTTTTCTTTTTTTACCCTCACCTCTGAGATGATCTCAGCAAGTACTTCTTCCATATTGGGAAATCTTACATAATCATCTAGATAGTAACGAGCATCTGGTTTTCCATAAAAATCTGTTGTATCAATCTCATTGCTTTTGATCACCCTGTTCATATCAGCATAAAACTGCTTGCCAACATTGAGATGCATCATCCTGGCTTCGATATCCTCTTTAAGTTTTTCATCCAGTTTCAAACAAGGGAAATTGATTGTACCTACTGGTTTTGAGGATGTCGATTCAAAGCTGAAACCTTTCTCATTGTTTAATGGATGAAGGATAATTTCAGATGCATCGTATTTAAAAGGGAAGAGAAATCTTAGCTCACCCTGTTCATTTGAATTTGAAATGGATAAAACCGCAGGACTCCCTTTCAATGATGCCAGAACAGGAACAGACACTGCAGGCTTCCCATTCTTGGAAACAGTTGCAGTAAACACTTTCCCTTCATCATCCACTTGGGTGTTTTCATGATGGCTGGTTTCTAAATTAAAACCATTTGATGCTTCCTCATATACTTTGCTGAGTTGATCATTTCTCACAACAGAAACATAACCTTTCGAAATATTGGTGAATCCACTCAATGTAAGCTTTACATCTGCTCTTGGTTGATACGTTTCCTTATCTGAGTAGATATTTATTTGGGATGATACAGTTGTAGGTTTATTCGGACTCACACTGCATCCTAAACTTGGTGCAGATTTTGGATTGATGATCATCACCGGGTAAACAGATGTTTTGCTTTTCAGACCCTCGTTGTATCCATCAAGAAAATAATAATCTGATGCCAAATTACTGGGAAGGGAAATAAATGCATTGAATTGATTGCCATTCATCAAAACAATTGTTTCTGCTTTCTTGTTCCCATTTCTGTCCAACAATTGAACATGCATTGTTTTGGAAATGGGTGATGCATGCTGAAGTATTCCATCTACCCACATATCCTCCCCTGTAATAAATACTTGTTGGTCGGCCCATAATTTAATGACAGCATCTTGTGCTGTAAGGCTTGCCAAATTAAATGCCACAAAGAATGATATGATGATTTTTTTAATCATTTTACCAGAAAGAGGGTTGAACATTTGTTCCGCCATTTAGTCTGCAATCTACACATGGTTTCATAGCTAGTCCGAATCCACCTTGTGTAATGATATATGCAACTGAATATGTTGGATAGTTTTTTAAAAATGTTTCTGCAGCAGCTTGTGTAGGAACTTCAACGGCATCGCAGACATCATCGGGATTTTTAGTGGGCCATAAATTCATTGCTGAATTCATGACGAATATTCTTTTTGTTGTAACAGTACCTACAGATACATAACCGATGGCAGATCTGGTAGGATCATTTGTACAGATGATATTTGTTGAGAGTTGAGAAGGCTGTGGATCAAACAGGGTCCCTGTTAATTCAGTGTTCTTCCTGAGGATGTTCCAAAATTCATATGCTTCTTTTGATAAAGCAATTTGTTTTACCAGAATACTATATCTCACATATAATTTTTCAGAGGCGAAGGGAATGGTTGTAATGTTTTTGTAACTGATGACATCATTGGAGAGTGACGCGCTATTGTCAATAACAATATTAGGTGTAGCTGCAGTTTTCCAGCATGCAAATATTTGATCACCGACCGGACGGGCAATTATTTTCCCTCCTACATAATCATAATAAGTTTCAAACCAAGCGTGTCTTTCCCAAGTTTCTTGGTATGTCCATCTGTAGTAGCGTGAATTGTTTTTTGCATCATGTGTATGCGCAAACACTTTCATCCCTTCGGGCACCTGCTGATAGGTTATGCTATCGATTGCTGGTGTAATGATTGGTGTCTGATATTCTGTTTGATAGATTTTTCCATCTTTTGTTTGAATACGTAGGGAAAGGCCTTTGTCTGTAGGTATGTTTAAAGTTGATTTGTAAGACCCGTTTCCAACTTGCTGAACCTGCCATTTGGCACCATCTTTCGCAACAATTTCAATCAGTGCATTCAACTCAGGAATACTGTCTTTCCCTTGAAGTGTTTTCAATCGACTTAAATAGAATGAGTTTTCTGCATTGTTTCCTGCGATGATATCTCCTTCAACAACAAGAATGGTTGCATTGGGTTTTGTGTCTGGCAGCTCCAATGGTTTGGTGCAACCAACATATATCAAAGCAACAAGCCATATCGTGATCAAACGCCTCATTAAAATTTCAAATTGAAGGTGACGAATGGAATGGGATTTGCGAATACTGACATCTGGTAACCTTTCACTTGTCTGTTGTTTACAATAAAGTATACAGAATATGGATTTGCTCGGCCTGTTATATTGTACACACCAAATGTCCATGATCCGTGAATCTTTTGTGTAATCTTATGATTGTTCTCCAAGATCACAGAAAAATCTGTACGGAAAAAATCTGGGATGCGGAATGCATTTCTTTCAGAGTACAACACCCTTTGTGCACCACCCATGTTGAAAACACCAATTGGATAAGTAATTGGTCTTCCTGTGCTGTAGGTAGATGTCAGTGAAATACTGAATCTCTGTGTGAACCGATAATTGCCAACAAGACTGGCGATATGAGGTTTATCGAAATTCGCAGGATAGAAATTTCCACCATTGATGGTTTCTCCTGCAATGGGGTCATCCACTTTTAAGAATGTTCTTAAATAGGTATAGCTCAACCAACCATTTAATTTTCCGATTGGTTTCTTGTAGAGTACTTCAATACCATAAGCTTTTCCATTGGTATTGATGATGTCTCTTTCTAGTGAATTGTTTAAAATTAATTTCGCGCCTGATTTATAATCGAGGTAATGGAAACTTTTCTTTACATAAGCTTCGACAGAAAACTCATCACCTTTATTTCCTGGTTGTGTATAAAATCCAAGAGAAATTTGATGCCCAATTTGAGGCTTGATGAATTGATCACTTAGTTTCCAAATATCTGTTGGAGACAACGCTGTGGTGTTCGTGATCATATGTATATATTGACGAAGACTGTTGTAACTAAGCTTCAATGAAGTTCTTGGTGTGATGAGGTATCTGGCTGATACCCTTACTTCAGGACCATTGTAAGTTTGAATGGTTTCTCCACGTTGATATTGAACAGAGTCTACAATCGAGTTTTCTGATCTTGGAACGCCGTTTCTGTAGATGTATGATTTCTTTGGACCTGCAAATCGATAGTAAGTATATCTTAATCCTCCCTGTAATTGAATTTTGTTGTTGACCCTGTATTGATCCCCAACATACAATGATGATTCTGTTCCTTTTTCTTTTTCTACAAATTTTGGTTTAACAAGTGATGCACTGTTGGTCGGATTGAGAGATCCCGGATCCAGGTTATACACCATGTGTTGTACACCAAAATTGACTTCATGTTTATTGTTTGGAATAAATTTAAAATCAGATTTTGCGCTGAGTTGTTGAATGCCAAACTTCAACTGAAATGCATCTTTAGGATTGTTGCTTCCATCTACTGAGTAATCATATTGATCGATGCCTGCAGAAAGTACATTGTAAAATTTATCAGAAAAATTATGCTTCCATTTCACGCGTGCATTTTTATTTTGATACGCATACGTTGAATCTTGGTTCAATCGGAATGCGTCATCGCTGATATATCCAGAAATGAATAATTTATCTTTTTCAGAAAACTCATGTGTGAGGTTGATCATCAAATCTGCAAATGAAACCTTGCTCTTCTTGAAAGTTGCATCAGGCAGATATTTCAAGAACCAATTAGAGTAAGTAGCTCTTCCGCCTGCGAGGAACGTAGTTTTCTCTGAACCGATAGGCCCTTCTAAAGTGAATTTGCTTGTTAACGGTCCAATACCCAAGCTACCGGTAACTTTTTTTGCATTTCCGTCTTTCGTACTTACATCCATGATGGATGAAATTCTTCCTCCCAATCTTTCTGGGATTGCACTTTTATATAGTTCCAATCCACGAATTACTTCTGGATCAACTGCTGAGAAAAATCCGAATAAATGTGTCGGGTTATAAATAGTCATATCATTCAGCAAGACCAGGTTTTGATCAGCTGCCCCACCTCTTACATTGTACCCAGCTGTTCCTTCGCCTACAGAGGTTACACCAGGAAGGGTTTGAAGTGAACGAAGGATATCTGTTTCACCAAGTACCGCAGGAATTTGTTTGATTGCTCTGATGTTTAAGCGCTCAACACCCATTTGCATTCCTCTTACATTCGATTGTTTTTGAGCAACGATCACTGCTGTTTTTAAACTTCTCACTTCTTCACTCATCTCAATATCCATCTTGCCATTTCCAAGAATGTTCAGCTGGCGTGAAACTTCTTTCATTCCAATGCTGCTTACTTTCAATATTTGTTTACCTTTTGGAACCGTGATAGAAAAGAATCCAAATGCATCAGTAGATACACCACCCTGACTTCCTTCAATCATCACCGAAGTTGAACTGAGGGGTTCTCCGTTTTTTGCATCTCTCACATATCCGGAAATAATAGCAGTAGGGGCGTTGTTGTTTTTAACTCCAACGTTGTATACTTTATTGTCTTGGGCAACTACCACAATTTCTTCTTTTGCTGATTCATCAACAGTTGTGGAAGCTATACTGCTTGAAAAAAAGTTTTTTGGAAGTGCACTGTAAACGCTGCTTCCTCTGGAAATGATTACTCTTTTGTAAGTGTCGATGTAATAGGTTAGTCCTGTTCCTTCCATAATAGTTTTCAGCACCTCTTCCAATCCGCCGCTTACTGCTCCTATGCTCAATCCCTCAGTATGTTTTGTGTCGTACAAAAATTGAAGATTGTATTTTTTTTCTAATACTGTAACAAGGCTGTCAAAAGGTGAAATCTTCTGTGCAATACTTGAATCGGCACACAAAAAAATAATGGATAATATCAATATAAGTTTTCTTACCATCCTTTTGCCTCCAATTCTTTCAACATTATTTCAGATGCTTTTATAGGATCTTGTCTGAAGGTAATATGATTGTCGCGCAATGCTTTTTTTAGTTCTCTGCTGTGTTCAGGTGAAAGCCGAGTGATGTCTGATGCATTTTCAACCGGATATAGTTTTCCATTTGCCTGCAGTAGAATATGTTTTCTCAACACATAGGTATCACTTATCTTAACATCAGAATTGATTCTCTTCACCCATTTAACCAGCAGGGTTCTTTTTCCCTCAAAAATCATTTCATATAATTCCCCGTTTGGCGTTTCCAGTGCTTTTTTGACAAATCGGTGTCCATCCAAAGTGAACTCATCCAACATATCATTGATGAGTCGCAATTTGAGGAGTCCACGCATATCACGAATCAACACATAATCATCCTCACAGTCATAGTGGATCTCAATGTTGTTGTACCAGTTGTGTTGATATTTTACACTTCCGTTATTGTTTGTAACGGGAAAGAAAGGATCTCCTTTGGAAGGATTGAATTGTTTTACATATTCGGCACCATTGTAGAGTAGGCTGATGGGCTTGGTGGTATCTGAGCTTCCTTCGGCAGAGGCAGAAAAAGATAACAAACTGATTATCAATAATATAGGAAGCGTTCGCATGTTAATTAGACTACAATATATATATAATATATATCAATCCACTTGCTTAGACGGTAAATTTCAAAGCGACTTTCGTTTCATATTGATGATTGCGATTATGTGAAATGCAGATTGGCCTGTTGGTATAATGTTTTAAAGCTGAATAGAATTGCCTGGGTTCAATAAATTTCATTACTTCATGAAAATTATTTGATGAAGAGCAAGATACCCGTCGTATTGATACTCATACTTGTTCCATTTGCTTACGCCTATTATTTATATCCATCTTTGCCCTACAGAATTCCCACTCACTTCAATGCATCTGGAGAAGCAGATGCCTGGGGACATAAAAGCAGTATTTTTTTGCTTCCATTGATTATGGGAGTTACAAGTATCATCGTTTATTTCATCTTGTCGAACATAAAAAAACTTGATCCCAAGCGTTATGCAAGTGTAGATGATAAAATGTATAAGCAACTAGCACTTTATGTGGTTGTATTTCTATCGCTGCTGAGTTTACTTATAACATATGCTAGTGCACATGAAGGAGTGAAGATTGAGAAATTGTTGTTTCCTTTCTTGGGTTTAGCATTTGCAGGTTTTGGAATGTATATGCCTAAGATCAAACAAAATTATTTTGCAGGTTTTAGGTTGCCATGGACATTGG
>Ga0208546_1000025_pt1 | contig 82006 bp, 70 predicted proteins | sample DEB19_08_DNA_4_FD_184528 | JGI IMG/M metagenome (GOLD analysis project Ga0208546, IMG submission 184528) | Aqueous microbial communities from the Delaware River and Bay under freshwater to marine salinity gradient to study organic matter... | ecosystem: Environmental > Aquatic > Marine > Coastal...
TGTAGATGTTAGATGAAAAAGGAATACCCTGACCAGCAGCTAATTTTTGCTGTACTTCCAAGAACTGTTGAGGATTCAACATGGTTGGAATCTTGGCAGGTGATTGATTACCATAATAAACATCGAAAGTCAATTTAGATGTACCCGCTTTACCTTTTTTAGTAGTAATCACGATTACACCGTTTGCAGCTCTTGAACCATAGATAGATGCAGAAGCCGCATCTTTCAACACCTGAATAGACTCAATGTCGTTAGGGTTTAAGAAGTTGATGTTTGATTCGTTCTGTACAGGCACTCCATCAATTACATACAATGGCTCGTTGTTGTTGATGGTACCGATACCACGGATACGCACAAATGCTGAAGATCCAGGATCACCTGAAGTAGACATTTGAACTCCAGGAACCTTACCCTGCAACTGATCCGCAATGTTGGATGCAGCATACTTGGTCATTTCCTTGGTGTCTACTACGGCTACTGAACCCGTAATGCTTCTGCGTTCCTGTGAACCGTAACCTGTTACAACTACTGTTTGCAAAGCACTCTGAGATGCCTGCAACACAATGTTGAGCATGTTAGATTCTCCAACTTTCACTTCCGCTGCATCATATCCTACGAAGGAAACCTGCAACGTTGAGTTGTTGGGAACTGTGATAGAATAAGATCCATCTACGCCAGTTGTAGTGGCAGTTGATGCACCCTTTACCTTGATAGTCGCACCTGAAAGTCCCCCTCCGGTGTCACCACCGGTAACTTTACCAGTGAGTTTTTTCTGTGCATAAGATGCTGATACAAGCAAGCCCATGAAGGCGGCAAGCATCATAGCTCTTAAAGAAAAAGCAAGCACTTTTTTCATGCAATTTTTGTTTTGATTAATAGATAGTGATTGGTATAAAAAGTTTGATTTTATGCTTCGCTGCAAACGTTTTCGTTGTTTTCTGGACACAATTTATGTAGTTCATTTTAAATGTGTTACAAAAAATTAAAGAATTTTTAACTTTTGTGTTAATTATACACATTAAATACACCTTTTTCGTCCTCTGATGACAATAATTTATATACGAACGCTGCATGACAATTTAAAACAGGAGCATTGTTTTATGTCTAGGGAATTTTGTTGAACAAAAATTGCTATTATGCAGGATATTCACCACTTTGTTTCCATGAAAAATATACTGTTTGCCTTTTTGTTGATCAGCGGACTCGCCTCAGCCCAAGTAAAAACAATCCCGGATTTCAAGTTTATAAGAATTGACAATGGTGCTGCCTTCACACCAAATAACCTTACCCCAGGGAAAAAGACATTTTTTATTTTCTTCGATACAGAATGTCCTCACTGTTTTCGGGCTATTACCGAATACAATAAAAACCATCAAACAATGAACAACCTCAACATCGTGATGGTTACGATGAGCAGAAAAGATATTGTACTTGATTTTCTTAAAAAAGTTGGACCAGCACTTTCTACCAAAAAAAATACAGTTGTAACGTTGGACATTTATAATCATTTCATCGGAAGATTTTTACCAAAAAAATATCCTTCCATGTTTTTATTTGGAAGCAACAAGCAGTTGATATTGTACAGCGACGAAGAAAGTGATATCCCCAATTTTATAAATAACTTCAAGAAATAAATCAACTAAAATGACAACAAGAAGAGAACTTCTAAAACAAATGGCATGGATCAGCGCTGGCTCATTCATCGCCCAAAATAGCTTTGCATTCACCGATGTAAAAAATAAAAAAGTTGGTGTTCAACTATATACAGTAAGAGATCTGATCGGGAAAGACGCAAAAGGAACCATTAAACAAGTTGCTGCACTGGGATACGGTGAAGTTGAAAACTTTGGTTACAATGGAAAGTTCTTCGGCATGAGCGCTGCTGAATACAAAACTTTTTTATCTGATGTTGGTTTGCAAGCAGCAAGCGGACATTACATGTACGGAAATTTTGGAAACAGACAAGTACCCGGCACCATTGTTTACGGATGGGAAAAAGCTGTGGAAGATGCAAAAACAATTGGACAAGATTATATGGTGGTGGCATACCTCATGCCCAATGAAAGAAAATCACTTGATGATTATAAAAAGATTGCAGAAGACCTGAACAAAGCAGGTGAGATTTGCAAAAAAGCCGGCATACAACTATGCTATCATAACCACGACTTTGAATTTGAACAGGTAAATGGTCAACTTCCGTTTGATATCCTCACCAAGGAAACAGATAAAAATCTTTTGAAACTGGAAATCGATCTATACTGGGCATCCCGCGCTGGTCAAGATCCTATCAAACTTTTCAATCAACACAAGGGAAGGGTTGCATTGTGGCACGTAAAAGACATGGATAAAACGGAAAAGAAAAATTTCACTGAAGTAGGAAATGGCGTAATCGACTTTGCAACCATTTTCAAAAATGCAAAAGTTTCTGGTATGAAACATTTCTTTGTTGAACAGGATGTTTGTCCGGGTAATCCGCTCGACAGCATCAAACAAAGCATTGGACATATCAAATCAAATCTTGTACAATATTTGTAAGAACATTGATTCAATGAAAACACTTAATATCGTTTTTGCAGTTTTGTTTATTGTGTTTGCAGCGTTGCAGTACAACGACCCTGATCCATATATCTGGATTCCTATTTATTTGGTTTCAGCATTTGTATGTTATCAAACATATAAAGGGAAGTTTGATAAATTCTCTCATTGGATCATCATTGCATTTTGCTCAATTTATGCAGTCAGGTTGTTCATTGACCCTGATGGCGTTATCTCATGGTTTAAAGATCACAACCGAGAAAACCTTGTTCAAACAATGAAGGCGACCAAACCTTGGATTGAACAAACAAGAGAGTTTGGTGGGTTGATGCTCATTATTATTGTTGCTGCAATTAATCTTATCACAAATAAAAAGGCCGGAGCAAAATAACTCCGGCTTCTTTTTTACAAAAGGTTTTTATTTAGCAATCAATTTCATAGATGTAATGGCAACTGCCTGTGATTCTTTTGGATTCGACTTTGTTATTTTCATCACCAGGTTGAAAGCACCACTTGGAACATTGCTCAATGGAACAGTTACTTTATTCACCTTTGGATCTGTATCGTGCCCTATTTTTACTTCTCCCAATAATTGTCCATCTGCACTGTTCACATGCCAGCTGATGACAAACCCGAAATCAGGTACTGCCCGCATCATATAATTCATCTCCAGTGCAGCAACATTGCTTAGGTTAAGATTATTGAAACGCAACAGTCCTGTTTGGTCTGTAGCTACTGCCAACTTTCTTCCTCCAAATTCAGCGATCGTAACTTTTTCTAATGAACTGTTGGCATCAACTGAAATAACGGGACTCTTTAAGATCAAATTTCCAACACCGCTCTGGGGTCTCAATCCTTTTCCGCCTTTATCAGTATAGGTTGCAGTGATTTGCATGATGTTTCCTCTTCCCATGTCTTTCTCTGTTGGAGTAATGATCCCCTTAGATGGTAATGATGGTTCTTCTTTTTTATTCAATCCAAGAATCCAATCAACAATCATCTCTGCATCTGAAGGTTTCAAATCAGGGTGTGCAGCCATGGCTGTTTCACCCCAAACTCCACCACCGCCTTTGATAATTTTATTGCTGAGATATGCCTTTGCTTTTGAATCGTTTTGATAGCGCTGAGCAACTTGCTTGTATGCAGGTCCGATTGATTTTTCGTTTTCCTTGTGACAAACCTTGCAATCCAATGTAGCAGCTAAATTTTTTCCCTCCATGGCAGATGTGATAATTTGATGTCCGACCACCTGCGCCTTGTCGGTTCCACTGACATAATCCACTTTTACATAAACAGATTTATTATCAATGGTTCCTTTTTCTGTTGTTCCATCCTCTTTGTCATTGATCAACACTTCATAAGGAACTGGAACTCCAGGAAAATAAAAATTATTGTTCCCAACATTTTTCACTGTCACATTTGGTGCTTCATTGCCCGCATATACTTTCATCACTTCACTCTTGGTTACAGCACCCTTTCCATCTTTTACTTCTACATAAATACTGTAATCGCCTGCTTTGGTGAAAGTGAAACTAGCATTCGGAGAAGCTGATGCTTTTTGTGTAACTGCACCGAAATGCCATACATATGTCAAGGCATCTTTATCCGGATCAGTTGTCCCTTCAGCACTCACCTTGACTGTAAATGGTATTGCGCCAGTAGTTTTATTCACTGAAACAACCGGCTTGGGTGCTCTGTTTCCACCATTATAGTCAATGCGAAACAATGCTGCGTCGGCATTTTTTGTAAACCATCCCGAACCATATTCAACACCATACAATCTTCCATCAGGACCCACTTCTACATCGATAGCACTGTTGAATTTTAAATGAGGCATGAAGGGTTCCATCTTTTCATAGTTTCCATCTTTATCCAATGTTACCCATTTGAAAAATCCTCTGATCCATTCATAAAACAACACTTTGTTATCATAGTATGATGGATACCTTGTTGATGATGGATAATACTCTGAATGATAGGTTGGACCAGCCATTGCATTTCTTCCTCCTGTTCCCACTTCTGGAAAATCAGGTGATGCCGCATAAGGATAATAAATAAATGCAGGGCTCACTGGTGGAAGTTCCACCAGACCTGTATTGTTCTTTGAAAGATTCAATGGTTTTTTGGGATCAAAAAATTCACCCACCTTTCCAGTTTCATAATCAAACTGACGATAAGGATAATTGTTCCCAATAAACAAAGGCCATCCAAAATAACCAGCTTTCTTCGCCTGATTCATTTCATCATATCCACGTGGGCCTCTTTCATTGGGCTTGTCTTCTTGCGCATCCGGACCTACATCACCCCAGTACAAATAATTTGTTTTTTTATCAACTGCTATGCGATAAGAATTTCTGGTTCCCATTGCATAAATTTCCGGACGAGTTTTTGGGGTACCGGGAGGAAAAAGATTTCCTTCTGGTATTGTATAATTCCCCTGCTCATCAACTTTGATGCGCAAAACTTTTCCTCTCAAATCATTTGTATTGGATGAACTTCTTCGTGCATCCCATTGTTCAAAACCAGGACGATTGTCCATCGGACCATATCCATCCAATGTAAATTTTGAATTCGGTTGATTGAATGGAGTTGAATTGTCGCCTGTAGATAAATATAAATTTCTGTCATTCCCAAATGTCAATGATCCACCTGTATGGCAACAAATTTTTCTGGTGGAAGCAACATCAAGAATTACTTTTTCAGATTTGAAATCAAGTTGACCATCTTTGAAAACAAAACGGGATAAACGATTTACTGAAGTATCAACCGGAGCATAATAGGCGTAAATAAAATGATTTTTTGCATAATCAGGGTCTGCAGTAATACCCATGAAACCCTCTTCTGCATTGACTCCTGGAGTACCTGACTTATGATAAACATTCAACTTCGCAACCTGATCAGCTTTTTGGGTAACATGGTTATAGTACATCAACTCGCCTTTTCGCTGAGATACAAGAATATCTAAATTTGGAAGAATCGCAATTTCTGTTGGCTCATCAAACATTCCACCTGCCAAGACGTTTTTCGTAAAACGATCGTCTTCAGGAACATTTTGTGTAGTTGCTTTGCTGTAATCCAGTTTAGCACCATTTCCAATTGCATATTTTATTCCGCCCAAAATATGTTTCAAATAATTTGGATCTGCAAATGATTCATCAGTGTGTCCGAACTCAGTATAGTACGCCCTTCCACCATCATAATTATGATACCATACCATCGGATGCCATCCATTGTTATCTCCACCTTGGTATGATGCTTCATCAATGGTTACCAAAACAGTTACATCTTCTTTGCTGGGAGCCTTCTTGAAATTATACCACTCATCTACGCGTTCCCAAACATCGGGCAAATGTGATGTACTGATATGAGATTTGTCTATCACATTCAATTTTGCTGATTGTGTTTTAGGATGTCCTTTGAAATAAGCGCCAACCAATTTTCCATACCATGGCCAATTGTATTCACAATCTGTTGCGGCATGAATTCCCATGAAACCTCCGCCTGCCTGTATATATCTTTCAAATGCAGCCTGCTGAAAATTATTCAATACATCACCTGTTGTATTTAAAAAAACAACAGCATTGTATTCTTTGAGCACAGCATCCGTAAACTTGGATGCATCTTCGGTTGTATCAACCGAAAATCCATTTTCTTTTCCAAGTTTGATAATGGCTGGCTTTCCAGGGATAATAGAAGAATGCCTGAATCCTGCTGTTTTTGAAAAGACCAAAATTTTTGTTTGGGCAGATGTTGTCAAAACCATCAATGATAATAGACATGATAACAATGATTTCATATTAGATAACATAGCAAAAGTTTGATGATAAAAAAATGGATGTCTTTAAGGGACATCCATTTCAAATTTAGTTGAAAGATTTTATAGTTGTTTGATTTTAATATTTCTGAACCAAACCTTGTTTCCATGGTCTTGCAGGGAAATTCTTCCCTTGTGGAATTTACCAAAACCAGGCATTGTTTTGAATTTACTGCCTGCAACCATTTTATCCCAGTTCTCATCTCCTACAATCGTTGAAACTACATTTACACCGTTGAGGAATAATTTCAGCTCATTTTTGTTGTAGATGATTTCCGCATGGTTCCACTCACCGACTGGTTTTACAGTTTCTTTGGATGAAGAGATCAAGTCGTACAAATCTCCTGCACGGTGTTTGATGATTTTTGCATCTGCATGTTTGTCATTATCCAATACCTGCATCTCCATTCCTGTGAGATAAGACTTCTTGTTCACCGAATCTTCGCTTACATTGAAAATGATTCCACTGTTACCACCTTCAGAAATTTTCCACTCTACACTAAAGTGATAATTTTCAAATTCCGCGTCTGTGGTAAGATCCCCGCCATTCTTCGCTCCCTTTTCAGTGCTGGGAACAAAAACCAAGGCACCATCTTCCACTTGCCAAGAAGATCCCGTGCCTTCTCCACGATAGACATGCCATCCTTTTTTTGTCTTTCCATCAAACAAAGAAACCCATCCCTTCTTTTTCCCCTGTCCCCCGTCCCTTGTCGCTGCCTGATCGGCAGTCAGGCCTTGTTCCTTTTTTACAAATGATACAAGTGCAATAGCACAAATCAAAAAAGCAATCGTTGATAATTTTTTCATATTTCAATTTTTATTTCATTGATAAAATATATTCTACCATAGCCGAAGCATCTTCCATGCTCAAGTTTGGATGTCCTGCCATTGGAATTTCGCCCCAATTGCCTTGCCCACCGTTCATTACTTTTTGTGCCAATGTTTTAATGTTCTCAGGAGTATTTGGATATTTTTTTGCAACATCCTTGTACGCAGGACCAATCAACTTTGTATCGTCTTTGTGACAAGTTCTGCAATCTGATCCTTCAATCAATACTTTACCATCTTTCTTTGCAACAGCAGGTGCAGCTTCTTCAGCTTTGGCGGCTGGTTCTTCGGCTGCATTGCTTATTGGTTTTTGTTCAGTTTCATTGTTGCCTCCACCACAAGCATATACACCTGCAGCAATCATAAGTGTAAATAATACCTTCTTCATATGTGTTGTTTTTTATTTTTAGATTCCCAATATTTTTTTGTTGAATGCTTCATCGCTTCCTGTTCCAGCAAAATCATCAAATGCTTTTTCAGTAACGCGGATGATTTTATTTTTAATAAATACTGCTCCTTCTTTTGCTCCATCTTCAGGATGTTTGATTGCACATTCCCATTCCATCACAGCCCATCCATCATAATCATAAGATGCTAATTTGCTAAAGATTCCTGCAAAATCAACCTGTCCATCTCCCAATGAACGGAACCTTCCTGCGCGATTGATCCAGCTTTGATATCCTCCATAAACACCTTGCTTTCCAGTTGGATTGAATTCTGCATCTTTTACATGAAACATTTTGATGCGTTCATGATAATGATCAATGTATGTCAGATAATCTAAACACTGTAAAACAAAGTGACTCGGATCATACAATAAACATGCTCGCTTGTGATTGTTGGTATGTTCTAAAAACATTTCATATGAAATACCATCATGCAAATCTTCGCCGGGATGAATTTCGTAACAGAGATCCACACCGTTTTCATCAAATACATTTAATATAGGCAACCAACGATTGGCCAACTCTTTAAAACCTGTTTCAACCAATCCGGCAGGACGCTGTGGCCAAGGATAAACGGTATGCCATAACAATGCTCCACTAAACGTTGCGTGTGCATTCAATCCCAAATTTGCAGAAGCCTTGGCAGCATATTTCAACTGATCAACAGCCCAAGCGGTTCTCGCTTTGCTGTTTCCTCTTACACTCTCTGGTGCAAATCCATCAAACTGTGCATCATATGCCGGATGAACTGCAACCAATTGTCCTTGCAAGTGAGTTGATAATTCAGTAATCTTCAATCCAGCAGATTCAACGATGCCTTTGATTTCATCTGCATAGGTTTTACTTTCAGCAGCTTTTTTCAAATCAATACAACGTGCATCCCAACTTGGAATCTGAACACCAACAAATCCCAATGAAGCTGCCCATTTGCAAATAGATGCGAGATCATTGAAGGGAGCTTTGTCTCCCATGAATTGTGCAAGAAATATACCAGGACCTTTTATTGTTTTCATTTGTAATGATTTCTAATTAAACAGTATGTGGTGTCCATTTTTGCTCAGACTTGGATGACAATACTACGTTATCGATAAACGCCATTCCACGGATACCATCCTCAACACCAGGAAAATCAAGCATTTCAGCTGTTGGTTCTTTTCCATCCATTTTTGCACCGAGTGTCAATGCAAAATTTTTGTAGATGTTCGCGAATGCTTCCAAATATCCTTCTGGATGTCCTCCAGGTGTTCTTGAATTGTGTATTGCAAATGAAGAAAGTCTATCGCCATAATTTCCTCCTGCTCTAAAAATTTGTGTTGGTTGATCCAACCATTTCACCAGCATCGTATTGGGTTCGTGTTGTGCCCATTCCAATCCACCTTTCTCACCATATACACGAATCTTGATTCCATTTTCTTCACCTGCTGCAACCTGCGATGCCATCAATACACCCGCAGCACCGTTTTCAAATTTCAACAATACGTTTCCATCATCATCCAACAATCTTCCTTCTACCATTACATTTAAGTCGGCACAAATTTGAGTAATCTTCAATCCACTGATATACTCTGCAAGATGCGCGCAATGTGTTCCGATATCACCCATGCATCCGCTCTTTCCGCTTTTCTTTGGATCTGTTCTCCAAGCAGCTTGTGCATTGCCTTCGCGCTCTGTTAATTTACTCAGCCATCCTTGTGGATACTCCACCCAAACTTTTCTGATCTTTCCTAACTTACCAGATTTGATCATTTGCTTTGCTTCTTTCACAAGTGGATATCCTGAATATGTATGAGTGAGACAAAGCACTTTACCGGTTTGCTCCTGAATCTTTTTTAATTCTTTCGCTTCATCCAGTGTAAATGCAATTGGTTTTTCGATCACCACGTGAAACCCATGCTCCATGGCCATTTTAGCAGGAGCAAAGTGTGCGAAGTTGGGAGTAACGATGGTTACAAAATCCATTCTTTTATCCGCAGGCAACTGACTCTCTTTTGTAATCATCTCTTCAAACGTGAGATAGGTTCTATCTTCTGCGAGAAAAAGAGATTTGCCTGAATCTTTTGCAATATCAGGATTGATGCTCAGCGCACCACATACCAATTCAATGAGTCCATCAATACCAGCAGCATGACGGTGAATGGCACCAATGAAAGCATCCTTGCCTCCACCAACCATTCCCATTCTGAGTTTTCTATTCATATATTTTGCTTGAAATTGTACAAAGAAAAATGAGCTTTTAAAAGTACAAAAAAAGAGGGGACAAATGCCCCCTCTATGAAATTTATACAGAGCGTTTTTATGCCGCTTTTTTTCTTGAAAAGAAGTATAATCCTAAGAATGCTACTATCAAGATTGCAGGGAACAACAACATGTTGGATAAAGTCATTTGTCCTGCTGCCAAATCAGCTGCATCCCCTACAAGACCTTGTGTCTCAGCAACTACCTTGTTGTCTTTGATCCATCCCCCAATCACTGGTTGGAACATTGAAGAGGAAAACATTCCTATTCCACCCATAATTGACAATCCCAATGCGCCTGTTTCTGGAAGTCTTGATCCAACAAAGCCCAACATATTCGGCCAGAAATAGCAAATTCCCAAAGCATAGAACACTGCTGCAACATAGAGCATGTTTCCGCTCATGGTACTGAGCATATAAATTCCGATGACTCCAAAAATGGCTGATCCCAACAACACACCAACGGTGTTGAGTTTTTCAACCAATGGTCCTGCAAAATATCTTCCCACTGCCATCAATCCAGTTACCAGGGCAAGAATCAGCATTGGACTCGCACCTGCTTTTGCAAGGATGGGTCCAACCCATTGTTGTGGTCCGAATTCTGAAATAGCAGTAAGCGCCATGCAACAAGCCATGAATAAATAAAGGGGATTGAGGATCGCTTTGAAGTTTGCAACAATATTTGTTTCGGCAGCTTTTGATTTTGGAAATGTTTGTCCGAAGAAAAGAATTGCATATATAATAGTAGGAATCAATATCACCCAGATTTGTGCTTGCCAGCTCATGTTGGCATCTGTCATGAATTTTGAAATCAGTGAGCCCAACACAATTCCACCTGGAAACCACATGTGGAACTTATTCAGTTTGCTGTGGAACTCATTACCGGTATATGAATCCGCAATCATTGGATTACAAGCTGCTTCGGTACATCCGTTTCCTACTCCGATGAACAATGTAGAAATCAGCAATACGTTGTAACTGGTTGCATAAATGGTTGTAAGAATTCCCACCAAATGCGCTACCAGAGCCACTTGCATGATCAGCTTCGGACCGATTTGTTGGTAAAAAATTCCACCAATGATCATAGAAAGCGGAAAACCAAGGAACCACATTTGGTTGATATGACCGAGTTGAACAGGGTCAAGATTGAGTTGTGTTCCCAATTGTGTTAGGATGCCGGCTCTAATACTGAAAGAAAAGGCCGTTGTAATGAGTGCAAAACAACTCGCATAGAAGAGTCGGTTTGCATTGATTGGCTGGCTCATCGTTTTTGTTTTTGGTTTAAAATGAATGGCTAAGCTAAAACGCTTAATGAAAACTAACTAAACTTATTTTCTTAACCAAATTTTCAATTGTTGCATTTTTAAACCCTACATCAGGCAAGACAATAAACCTGAATGTGTATTTATCCTGCATACAGATGAAAAACACTTTTTTATTCTTTGAATTTTATTTCACTTCAAATCTTTTAAATCAAAGAATAAATATATCACACATGAAACTTGAGGTTGTTAATGAAAAAATTATTCAAAGAATTTATATCATCCGTGGGGTAAAGGTTATGATTGATTTTGAACTGGCAGAACTATACAAGATTGAAACGAAACAAATGAAAAGACAGGTCAAACGAAATATAGAGCGATTTCCTGCTGACTTTATGTTTGTATTAAACAAAGAAGAGCTTGAAATCTTAAGGTGCCAAATTGGCACCTTTAAACAAGTAATATTTCGCTACCCACCAATGGCTTTTACTGAACAAGGCGTAGCGATGTTATCTAGTGTGCTAAATAGCAGTACTGCTATTGCAGTAAACATTGAAATAATTCGTGTCTTTAGCCGAATGAAAGAGTTGGCAATAGCCAATAAAGAAGTTTTATTGAAGCTAGAAGAACTGGAGAACAAAGTAAACCATCATCAAGATGATATAAAAGTAATTTTTGAGGCTTTGAAACAGCTCATTCACAAACCAAATCCGCCAAGAGAAAGAATTGGGTTCAGGCAATATGATTAGTTTTTTGTGCATTTTAAATTTATTTATTCATTAAATTCGTTACCATAATAAATGCATATGCCAGAATCAAATGTTTATGACGCGATTGTTGTAGGATCAGGAATCAGTGGTGGTTGGGCTGCCAAAGAATTAACTGAAAAAGGACTTAAGGTGATCATGCTCGAAAGAGGTGAAAACATTGAACACGTTAAAGACTATGTAAACGCAACAAAAGATCCATGGGATTTTCCACACCGTGGAGGAAGAACACAGGAAATGATTGAAAAATATCCTGTACTGAAACGCGACTACCCATTGAGTGAAACAAACCTCAACTATTGGGTGAAAGACTGGGAGTGCCCGTATACAGAAATAAAAAGATTCGACTGGTTCCGTGGGTACCATGTTGGTGGAAGATCACTGATGTGGGGTCGTCAAAGCTATCGCTGGAGCAACAACGATTTTGAAGCCAATGCAAAAGACGGCATCGGAACAGATTGGCCAATTCGCTATAAAGAGATTGCACCTTGGTATGATTATGTTGAAACTTTCGCTGGAATCAGCGGATCAAAAGAAGGATTAGATGTTCTTCCAGATGGAAAGTTTATGCCGCCAATGGATTTGACTTGTCTTGAAAAAGATGTAGCGGCCAGAATCAAAGAACATTTCAAAGGGCAAAGACATGTCATCATCGGAAGAACTGCCAACATCACCAAGCCACTTCCCGGCAGAACCAATTGCCAGTTCAGAAATAAATGTTCTTTGGGTTGTCCATTTGGTGGATATTTCAGCACACAGTCTTCAACACTTCCTGCAGCAATGAAAACCGGCAATCTTACACTTCGTCCGTTTTCAATTGTTACAAAAGTATTGTACGACAAAGACACCCAACGTGCAACAGGTGTTGAAGTGTTGGATGCAGAAACAAATAAAACATATGAATACAAAGCAAAGATTGTATTCCTCAACGCTTCTACATTAAACAGCACATGGATCTTGTTGAACTCTGCAACTGATGTGTTTCCTGGTGGACTCGGTAGTTCAAGCGATCAGCTAGGACACAATCTGATGGATCATCACTTGGGTGTTCGTATTACCGGAAAAGCAGAGGGTTATGAAGACAAATATTATTTCGGTCGCCGTCCAAACGGTTTTTATATTCCTCGTTTCAGAAATTTGAATGGTGAGAAGAGAGATTATATCAGAGGCTTTGGATATCAGGGACAAGGAAACCGTGAAAACTGGAACAGAAATATTGCCGAATACAATGTTGGTGTTGAATTGAAAGAATTGCTCACTGAACCTGGTTCATGGCAAGTTGGAATGGGTGGTTTCGGTGAAATTCTTCCATACCACGAAAACAAAGTAACACTGGATAAAACCAAGAAAGACAAATGGGGATTGAATGTGTTGGCCATCGATTGTGAACTGAAACAAAATGAGTTGAACATGCGTAAAGACATGTTGAACGATGGTGTTGAAATGCTGGAAGCTGCAGGATTGAAAAACGTGAAAGGTGTTGATGGTGATGGTACTCCTGGTCGTGGTATTCATGAAATGGGTACTGCAAGAATGGGAACAGATCCTAAAAATTCAGTATTGAATAAATTCAATCAGGTTTGGGATGCAAAGAATGTATTCGTTACAGACGGCGCATTCATGACATCTGCGAACTGCGTGAATCCTTCTCTTACCTATATGGCAATGACTGCGCGTGCTGCAGACTTTGCCGTAAGTGAGTTGAAAAAAGGAAACTTATAATTAACATTAACCGTCAACCGTTAACTGTTAACAGTTGGCGGTTGACAGTTAACAATAACATGTAGTACCTTTGACACATGTTAAAACCCACGCTCATCAAGGCTGCTAAAGCCTCTGGTGCTCTCATCAAGGAAAAAATAAACAGCAAGTTTCTCATCGAACACAAAGAGGGTCCCAATAATCTTGTAACAGAAGTTGATAAAGCTTCTGAAGCATTGATTATGAATATCATCCGCGAATCATTTCCAGATCATTATATCTTAAGTGAGGAAATCGGAGCATTGGAGATGGACTCCTCCTATAAATGGATCATTGATCCCATTGATGGAACAGTAAATTTTGCAAACGGAATTCCACTTTGCTGTGTAAGCATTGCAATAGAAAAAGATGGCGTCATCATCATGGGTGCGGTATACAACCCGATGCTCGACGAATTTTTCTTTGCAGAAAAAAATAATGGCGCCTATTTAAATGATCATCGAATTCATGTGAGTGATCAACACCAAGTTAAACATGCGTGTTTGGTAACCGGATTTCCTTATTCTTACTTAAACAGTGAAAACGGTCCTCTTGAAGTTTTTGGAAGATTGATCAGAGAAGGTATTCCTGTTCGGCGTTTGGGTTCTGCAGCAATCGATCTTTGTTGGGTAGCTGCAGGAAGATTTGATGGATACTATGAACACAAGTTGCAGGCTTGGGATAGTGCAGCTGGTTTTTTGATGGTAGAAGAAGCAGGTGGGAAAGTAACAGATTTTAAAGGTGATTATTATTCTCCTTATCAGCCACACCTGGTTGCTACCAATAGAAAAATTCACGATGAACTGTTGAAATGGATTTCAAATACGCATCAATAAAATATTATGTCGAACAGAACGGAAGTAAATGATTATGGTGAATTCGGTTTGATTCATCACCTCACAAAAAATATTGAACTCCAAAACGCTTCATCTATTTTGGGCGTTGGTGATGACGCTGCGGTGATTGATCACTTTGGAAAACAAACTGTTGTTACAACTGATTTATTATTAGAAGGCGTTCATTTCGACTTAGCCTATACTCCTTTGAAACACCTCGGATATAAATCTGTTGTGGTTAACTTGAGTGATGTATATGCAATGAATGCAACCCCAACACAAATCACAATGAGCATAGGGGTTAGCAGCAAGGTAAGTGTAGAGGCGCTTGAAGAATTTTATGAGGGTGTTTATATCGCTTGTCAAGAATATGGGGTTGATTTGATTGGCGGAGATACTTCAGCTTCTCAAAAAGGTTTTATAATTTCTGTTACTGCCATTGGCGAAGTAAATGAGGATAGCGTTGTCAAAAGATCCACTGCTCAAAAAGGAGATCTGATCTGTGTTTCAGGAGATCTTGGTGGTGCATACATTGGCTTGCTTTTTTTAGAAAGAGAGAAAAAAATATTTTTAGAATCTCCTCAGGTGCAGCCCGATCTTGAAAACGAGTCGTATGTCATTGGAAGATTGTTGAAACCAAAAGCAAGAAAAGACATTGTTGAGTTTTTAGAGCAACAACAAGTGTTACCAACATCTATGATGGACATAAGCGATGGATTGAGTTCTGAAATTTTACATATCTGCGAAAAAAGTGGAGTAGGTTGTGTGATCTATGAAGAAAAAATTCCGGTTGCAGAAGACGCTAGAAATGCTGCTTATAAATTTGAAATTGATCCTACCGCATGTGCACTGAGTGGGGGAGAAGACTATGAGTTGCTTTTTACCATCAAGCAGGATGATTATGAAAAACTAACGCTGAATGAGCAAATCAGTGTAATTGGATACATCACCGAAGCAGATCAGGGAGCAAAGATCAAAACAAAAGGTGGCAACACCTTTGATGTAACCGCACAAGGCTGGAATGCATTTAAAAAATAAATCACTCCGAAATAAAAAAAGAATCTGCGTCGCTCCAGAAAGGAAAACGCTCTCTTACTTTGTCTAGTGATTCTTTTTGCAGACAAACTGTATGTACTTCATCTTTATCATCGGCACGATACAACACTTCTCCCAAGGGATCTATTGCCATTGAATCTCCAGCGTGTTCGGTTCCATTTCCGTCAGCACCAATGCGGTTTACACCAATAACATAAGATTGGTTTTCAATTGCCCTTGCTGTTAGTAGTGTTTTCCAGGCATGACTTCTTGATGCTGGCCAGTTTGCTACATACATCAAAACATCATATTCGGGGTACACTCCTTCCTCATCTTGTTGCAATTGTTGTCTTGCCCAAACAGGAAATCTTAAATCATAACAAATTTGCAAATTGATTCTCCATCCGCCGACTGTTGCAATGGCTCTTTTCGAACCGGGAGCATAGTGTTGGTCTTCACCCGCCAATGAAAAACAGTGACGCTTGTTATATTGTCCAACCTGTCCATTCGGTAAAACCCATAGCAGTCTGTTAAAAAACTGATCGTCTTCTTTGATAATGACACTACCCGTTAATATTATATTTTTTTTCAAAGCAATTTCTTTCATCCACTCAACCGTTTCGCCGTCCATGCTTTCCGCAAGCTTTTCCGGTTGCATGCTAAATCCGGTTGAAAACATTTCGGGAAGTACAACAATATTTGTTGGCTCCTGAATAGTGGAAATTTTTTCTTCGAAATTTTTCAAATTTGATTGCTTGTCTTCCCAAATCAGATTGGTTTGTATCAAAGAAAGCCTTAGTGATTCCATAAATTAAAATTAATCCTTTTCTGATTCTATGATGCCCTTCATGATTTTGCTGATCACAGCATTTTCATATCCCCTTGATAAAAAATATTGTCTTGTTTTTGCCTGTTTGACATAGCTTGTTATTCCTTGCCCTTTGATAGATGCCCACTTTTTCTTCATGATCTTTAGCAAAGTGCTTTCATAATCAGCAACATCTATTTCCTCGCGAATGGCTTTCTGAATACTATATGATGAAATGCCTTTTTTCTTGAGCTCTGCTTCAATTTTTTTCTTTCCCCAACCCTTGATTCTGAACTTTCCGCCCACAAAAGCCTTTGCAAATCTTTCTTCGTTCAAAAATCCCTCCTCAATAAGTTTGGAAACGATTTCATTTGCGTGAGCCCACCCAATTCCCATACCAGAAAGCCTGGTTTTTACCTCAATATGTGTTCTTTCCTGAAAAGCACAATAGTGGCGGATTTTAACATAGGCCTGCTCCGGAGTTAAGTGTTTTTTAAAAGATTTCTTTTCCATTCTCTGGGGCAAGTTACTCTTTCGTAAATATTGGTGATTCGGTTTTCAACATTATAACAATGTTTTTAGCCCAAAATGTCGAAAAATCAGCCCTTCATTTCGTGTTGGTCAAACTATATTTGCTTCATACAAATCATACCTGATTATGAAATTTATTGTTTCTTCTTCGGCCCTGCTAAAACAACTGCAACAAATTAATGGTGTTATTGGATCAAACAATGTGTTGCCAATTTTAGAGGACTTCCTTTTTGAGATTGAAAAAAACAAACTTACTGTTGTTGCAACCGATTTGGAAACTGTGATGAAGATTCATCTCGACATTGAGGCGAAGGACAGTGGTCGTGTTTGTATTCCTGCAAAAATTTTGATGGACTCTCTTAAAAACCTTCCGAATCAACCATTGACTTTTGATATTGATAAAAATTTTGGGATTGAAATCACCAGCGACAACGGTAAGTACAAAGTGATGGGTGAAAATCCAGATAATTTTCCAAAAGAACCACCCGCAGATGGCACATCTGCTTTCACCCTTAGTAGCCATTCTTTATTAACCGCTATCAATAAAACGATTTACGCTGTCAGCAACGACGATCTTCGTCCTGCAATGACTGGCGTGTACTTTGAGTTGGAAAAAGCGGGGCTTACTTTTGTTGCTACTGATGCACACAGGTTGGTTCGTTATAAACTGAAAGATGTAAAATGCCCTAAGCAAGATTCTTTCATTGTTCCAAAGAAGCCGCTCAACCTACTGAAGACTTCTTTGCCAGATAATGATGATGAAATCTCAATCTCATACAACAGCAATCACTTATTTATTACACACGGAACTGTTGAACTTTCTTGTCGTTTGTTGGACGCGAGGTTCCCAGACTATAAAGTTGTTATCCCTGCAGAGAATCCTTATCGCATGACCATTGGTCGACAAGATTTTCAATCTGCGCTAAGGCGCGTAAGCATATTCAGCAACAAGAGCACAAACCTTGTAACGCTGAACATCTCAGGAAGTGGACTCCAGTTAACCGCACAAGATGTCGACTTCAGTTTCGAAGGAAACGAAAGAATGTCTTGTCAATACAACGGAGAAGACATTGTTATTTCATTCAATGCAAGATTTTTAATTGAAATGTTGTCTGGCACAGAAAGCGATGAAGTAAAAGTTGAGTTGTCTACTCCAACCAAGGCGGGTTTAATAAAACCAGTAGAACAAGATGAAAACGAAGATTTGTTGATGCTCGCAATGCCACTGATGTCTAATTAATTTTTATGAAAGATATCATTACATATTTCAGTGATTTAGAAAAGAGACCCCTCGAAAGAGCGGGTTTTTTTATTGCGGGTATGGTGCTGTTGTGGGCGGTGGAAAATATTGTTCCGCTGATTCATAATCATTATAAAAAAACGAAGGTTGTTCATGCTGGAACCAATCTTGCTTTCACGGCAATTCATTTTGTTATTCATACTTTATTGGCCGGCGGAATTGTTTTTATGGCGGGATGGACGAGTAAGCATGGTTTTGGGTTGGTGAATTGGTTTGGTGGTAGTGCGCTTTTAACCATTTTGATTACTTGTTTTACACTTGATTTTTTTGCAGGATGGCTTTGCCATTTTGTAGAACATAAAATCAGTTTGTTTTGGCGATTTCATATCATTCATCATGCAGACAACAACGTGGATGTAACAACCGGGCTTAGACACCATCCGCTTGAATCGGTTTGGCGTGGGCTGTTTTTTTATATTGGGATTTTTGTAGCTGGTGCTCCAATGTATGCAGTGTTGTTGTATCAAACAATCTTGGTTTTTATTACAGGATTTACACACGCAAATATCAGTTTGCCCAAATGGTTGGATCGGTTTATTGGGTATTTGTTGGTTTCACCCAACATGCACAAGGTCCATCACCACTGGAAACAACCGTTTACAGACAGTAATTACGGGGCCGTTTTTTCAATCTGGGATAGACTGCTGGGTACATATATGGAACTCGACCCAAAAGAAATTAAATATGGGTTGGACAGATATTATCCAAATGAAAAAGACGAAGCGTTTGTTGCTCTGATGAGGCGGCCATTTGAAAAATTATAATTTAATCGTGAAAAAGATTGCATTTATTCCTGCCCGGTATGCCGCAACCAGGTTTCCTGGGAAGCTGATGCAAAAAATTGCAGATCAAACCATCATCAGCATGGTTTATCAAAATGCATTGGGGATGAATTTGTTTGATGATGTTGTTGTTGTAACAGACAGCGATATCATTTCGGATGAAATTAAAAATATTGGTGGGAAAGTTATTAAAAGTCAGAAGCAACATCAGAGTGGAAGTGATAGGATCGCTGAAGCATGTGAGAAAACAGATGTAGATCTTATAGTAAATATTCAGGGCGATGAACCTTTTATAAAAAAACAACCGCTTGAAGATTTAATACGCTGCTTTAATGACCCCAATGTTTCTGTTGCTTCACTCATGCAAAAGTTTCCAGAAAACGAATCTTATGAAAACTCAAACATTGTAAAGGTTGTTTGCAATAAACTCAATGACGCGCTTTATTTCAGTAGATCTGCCATCCCATACAAAAGAAATAAAGAGATAAGCGAAGTTTTGTATCGGCATATTGGCGTCTATGCATATAGAAAAGATGCGTTGATTAATTTTACAAAGTGGCCGGTGGGTGTTTTAGAAAAAACAGAAATGCTCGAACAGCTTCGTTATCTCGAAAACGGTGTACTAATACGCATGGTTGAAACCAATGAGGCGAGTGTTGGTGTTGATACTCCCGAAGACCTTAAGAAGGCAATAGCGTTTTATAATAAATCATAAACCCCTTTTCTTGTAAACAGGCACTGTGCTGCAAGGTTCTCCGTACATCAATGATTTTACAACAGGTAGTAATTTGTTTGAAATAGATAAATATGCAGAGGGAGAAATTTCAATATCGCCACAACCCTTTACAACCACTCTTTTATCCTTAAATTGATCGGTGTTGGTTTGTTGAATATTTTTTTCAACCACCTTCTCTATTGTTTCTTTTTTATTTCCAAGGAAAACTTCTTTTGCGTAAGGAGAAAGCTTTGTGCTCACCAGCATATAGGCCCACATTGGAATGATTGCGTCTGTTGAACAAAAGACAGCAACAATTTTTTCTTTATAGAATATCCAATCGGTTTGATCGAGTTTTTCCCGAAACTCTTTTTCCTTAAGCAGCATTTCCATGAACAGGAAATCTTTTATATCCAACTCAACCACCTCTTCTTTTGGATAAAAGGTTTCAAGATCGAGGGTTATAATTCCGCTTTCTGCAACCTTATTAACTATTCCTTCCATGGTGCAAAATTACCTAAAATACAAAAGCCACTCTTTTGAGTGGCAGTTGTATTGTTTTCTCATCAGCAGAAGTTCTAATATCCTGATTCCCTTCTTTTATCAACTATTTTAGCTGATTTTCTAAGGGCTTCCATTGTGCTATATCCCGTATATTGTTTCAGCTGAGATTCGAGTGCTTTTTTCTGTGCAACGAAGTCTACAGCAGCGGATGGTAGAGAGGCTACGTTGTTTACTTTGATGTAGAACACGCCGCCTTGCCCTGCAATCGCATCCGATACATTAGACAGGTTCTTTTTATTAAACGCTGCACCAATTACTTTTATTTCTGTTCCTAAATTTTGAACGAAGGGGTCTGCAAACTTTAGGGTGTCTATTCTTCCTGTGGTTCCACCCAGAACAGCCGCGATTTTTTCGAGGTTTTTCTCTGAGCCTACTTTTTTCGCAAGCAGTTCTGCCTTTTTCTGGTTTCTTAGAATTGGTTCTACAACAACCCTTGCAATACTTGGTGGTTGAACGCCTTCTTCAATTTCGTTTGTAATTAAAGCAACAACATATTGATCTTTTAAATCAAAGGGTTCTGAAACAGCACCCACCTTGTTTTCAAATGCCCATTTTACAAGTGCTCTTGAATTTAGTTGTCCAGCGCCATAATCCATTTCTTTTAAATTGTCTGCGAAGTTTTTCTGAACCTTCATTTTTACAACAGCCTCATCAAAGGTTTTGGCATCTCTGCTGGATCCAGCAAATTGTGTTGCGGCCGAAGAAGCAGCATTGTCTGTTTCGTCGCTGGCAACTATGTTCTTTGCGAGATAGGCAACCTTGTATGCTGGTTCAAAATTCTTTTGGTCCAACACCTCCATGACATGATATCCAAAAGATGTTTTTAAAACACCGGATGTTCCCTTTGGTTTATTAAAGATGTAGTTTGAAAACTCTTTGTCAAGTGTTGAGGCATCTACAGAAGAAAATTGATATTCTCCTCCTTTTTGTTTACTTCCTTCGTCTTCGCTCAATTGTGCTGCGAGTGTGCCGAAGTTTCCGCCCGCTTTTATAACAGCAAAAACACTGTCTGCTCTTTTCTTTGCTATGCTGTCTGGTGTTGTTGCCTGTCCTGTTTGTGGATTAATGGTTCCAAACAAAATATGTCTAACCTTCACAGAGTCTGGCATTGATTTAGAATCAATTTTTTTTGCGATCACATAGCTTCCTGCGTCGAGATATGGTCCAACCACAGCACCAACCGCCATTCCAATGATGGAATCTTTTGCGCTCATTTGTAATTTTGATTTGATGGCAAATCCATCAAAATAAGGAAGCGTGGTGTTGTTTCTTGTAACAAATCCTTTTTCGTCATTTGTATTACGCAACTCTTCCTTAAGTTGTGAAAGTGCATTGAAAACCTTCTGAGAGTCGGCCACAGTTGGATTTGCGTTGAAGGTCACATATGATAAACTTTTTACGTGATCTTGTTTAAAATCCTCTTTGTGTTTGTTTACATAATCTGCAATTTCCTGGTCGCTTATTTTTATGGTTGAGTCAGACACAGATGTATATGGGCCGCCTGCAAAATCAACAGAAGCAATCATTGCGTTATCTGAATTCATTTTTTCTATCATCCATTTTGGAACAAAGGATGCCTGTGTAAACAAAGAAACATATTTTTGGGTAAGCAGGTTAATTTCAATTGGTTTAATTAATTGATCAACCACAACCTTCACATCTTCTTCCTTGGTGCTTTTTTTAACCCCGTTGAACCAGTTTTTGGCAGCATTGATATCATACATTCCAGTATTTCTATCAGTAAACATTTGTCTAAACTCTTGTGGGGCATCCTCTGAAAATAATATAGAACCAAGTTCTTTTGGGGTAACACGAATTCCAAGCTTCTCAACTTCTCCTTTCACAAGTTCCTCTTGTATATACCCATTCCAAACATTTTCAATGATAGACTGTGTCATCATTTCATTTGTTTGTAAACCCTGGGAGCGATAGGCCTGCTCAGAGGCGTTGACTTTTTGGTTGAATTCAATCAGCTCTATTTTTTTTCCATTGATGGTTCCTGCAGTATTGGATTGTCCGCTGAACAGGTTTCCGCTTTTACCAATAAATGCATCTTGTACCAAAAACCCAATAAGGCTGATGGCAATCATCACAGACAACAACACGGCGGCTTTGTCTCTAAGGCTTTGAATAATTGACATATATATAATATTGTATAGGAGTCGGCAAAAATAGGCTAAAAACAGGTATTAACAAACTGTGGATAACCTTGTTTTAAACCTTGAAAATCAATCTTTTTGGAAATCTCGGTGCTATTTTTTGTGAATAATCAGACCCTAACTTTTGGCGTTTTTTAGGTTCCTTCAGATAGACGGATTTTTAAAACAAATTACCAATGGTTTATTAACACATGTCTGGTGATTCTAGTCATGTGAAATAATATAATTTAGTAATTCTGGTTTGTGGATTATATCCTTTGAATTACCAAACTAATGAGAAAAACCAACCTTCGTTGTTTTGTGAATATTGGTGGATAGTTGTGAATATGTGTGAAGTAGTGATTTAAAAAATACTTTTTCAACATTTCCACAACCCTAATAGTAATAGATCATTTTATATAATAAGTATAATTATAAATACTATAATGATTATCAACATCCGTTCTTTCAGTTTTTTCTTTGCTTTTATTTTCCTTTTTTCGTGTTCTGAAATTCGCCTTATTCAAGAATACGATGCTGTTTCAGATAATAAGATAAATTCATTACAAGAGAAAACATCAAGATTCTTCGTTAAATTAAATAGAACATTTGGGTTGCCGGAAAATAAATATGATAAGTATATAGATTTCTATGATGATTTTAAATCAGATATACATATTCTTGAGATAAGAACTAGGTCGATTGAAAAAACAAATATTACTCAACAACAAATTACTTCATTGTTGACACAGGTTAACTCTTTAGAAGCATTACATAAAAGCGGTTTTAAAAACAAGGAAGAAATAATATTGGTTGAATCAGCTTTTGATAATACATTCACAGCGATCCTTCAATTACAGCAAGCACTTAAAAATAAAAGGAACTAATAAATGCCAAAAAACAAAATAGATATAAATGAATTACTAAAATCCATGTTATCGGCCAGTAAGAATGTATTAAAGAAAGAATGGAAAAATATTTCACCCATTGCAGAACTTCAACTAAAAAACATCATCCATAACCTGGAACAAATTGCAGTTTTAAAACTAGAGGGAAAGATAACAGAACACCAAGCTAAACTTCATTTAACGATTCAAAAGGAATCTTTTAAAACTATTCTACTTAGTTTTGAAGGCATTGGTATTATAACTGCAGAAAAGACTATTAATGCCGCATTAAATGCTGTAAAAAACACGATTAATAAAACAATTGGATGGAGATTAATTTAATTGAAATTAAAAATATAATATTTGATCTAGGTGGGGTTCTGATTGACTGGAATCCTGATTATATGTATAAAAAAATCATATTAGATGATTCTAAAAGAGCCTGGTTTCTTGAAAATATATGTACACCAGATTGGAATGAAGCCCAAGACGGTGGAAGATTAATTAAAGAAGCAAACGAATTATTAATATCAAAACACCCGGAATATAAAGAGCTTATCCTTGCCTACTATGAGCGATGGGAAGAAATGTTAAACGGGCCCATTACAGGAACAGTTGAAATATTAAATGAACTAAAAGAAAATAAAAAACAAGGTCTCTATGCATTAACAAACTGGAGTGCAGAAACCTTTCCACGTGCGCTAGAGTTGTTTGATTTCTTACATTGGTTTGATGGAAGAGTGGTTTCAGGTGAAGAAAAAACAAGAAAACCCTTTAAAGAAATTTATGATATTATTTTAAACAGATTCCACCTTGATCCATCAAACACATTGTTTATTGATGATAATTTAAGAAATATCAATGCTGCTAAAGAAGTAGGAATCATTTCAATTCATTTCCAATCACCAGATCAATTAAGAAATGAATTGAAAGAAAAAAAGATTATTGATTAAACAAAGATCTGATACGTAATCAAACTTAAGACATAAGCAAGCGCTGTCATATACAACAATTGAATAATAGGCCACTTCCACGAACCAGTTTCTCTTTTAACAACAGCCAGCGTACTCATACATTGCATCGCAAGTAGATAAAAAATTAGCAAAGAGAATCCTGTTGCTCTAGTATATACCTTACTCCCATCTGCGCGTTTTGCAGATTGCATTTTATTTGTAAGTGTTTCTCCTATTTCTTCTTCTCCCTCTCCAACACTATAAAGTGTGGCCATTGTTCCAACAAAAACCTCCCTTGCAGCAAATGAAGTAATCAACGCAATACCAATTTTCCAATCATACCCAAGCGGTTTTATTACAGGCTCAATTGTTCTTCCAAGGATTCCCGCATAAGAAAACTCAAGCAACTCAGCTGATTTTGCACGCTCATATTGTGATGTATTGATCGGATCTTTTTCAATTTTTTGGGCATATTCTTTATTAATGGTTTCTCTCTTTTCACCAGGACCAAAAGAACTCAACGCCCATAATAAAAGGGAAATAACCATGATTACTTTACCCGCATCAAACACAAAAACCTTTGCCTTTTCAACCATTGTAATAAATATATTATTCCACCGAGGTTGTTTGTATAAAGGAAGCTCAAGTATAAAAAAGCTTTTCTCCTTCATCTTTATAAATATGTTTAATACGTAGGACACCAACATTGCAATTACTACACCAAAAACATATAAACCCATCAAAACCAACCCCTGTAAGCTTAATACTCCAAAAATTTTCTCATTTGGAACAACCAGCGCGGCCAATATTGTAAACACCGGGAGTCGAGCACTACAACTCATAAAAGGTGTTACCATGATCGTTAACAAACGCTCTTTTCTATTTTCAATATTCCTTGCACTCATGATAGCGGGAACCGCACAAGCAAACCCACCCACCATTGGCATTACGCTTTTTCCATTTAAACCCACCTTTCTCATGATTCTATCTGTCAAAAAACTAATTCTTGCCATATAACCAGTATCCTCCAAGAGTGTAATCAACCCAAATAAAATCATGATCTGTGGAACAAAAACAAGTATTCCTCCCAGCCCCGCCAAAACACCATTGATTAATAAATCCGCATACCATGTTTTTGGAAGCAAGTGGGATAAATATCCTGTTAAGGCACCCATTCCTTCTTCAATCGCATTCATTGGGTACTCTGCAACCCAGAACACACTTTGAAATAATAAAAACAAAACAACCCCCATGATCAAAGACCCCCAGGCCCTGTGCAAAAAGAACGCATCCAGTTTTTCTGAGAACATTCTTTTTGCTTCAACACTATCTTCTTCAACCGTTTTTTTAATAATCTCACGAATTCGTTTGTATCGTTGTTGAATATCCTCGGCCTGAATTTTTGTATGATTGAAATCGTATTTTTTTTCAATTCGCTCAATACGGTCTTGTATATCATCTGATAACTCAAACCGCTCATGATTGATTAAATAGTGAACAACCGCATAGTCACTTTTATTCGGAAGCACCAAGCGCGCTTCCGCAATGGGTTCCTCTGCAAGTGAACCAACCGGAAAAAAATCTTTGGCCGTAAAATTATTTAACAAGACCTGGGAAATTGTTGTTTTAAGGTCTTCAACACCCTTACCAGTTCTGGCATTCATTGAAACCACCGGAACTTGCATTTCTCTTGATAGTTCTCTTATGTTGATATGAAGCCCGCGTTTTTTTGCAAGGTCTGTCATGGTTAGTGCAACCACCACCGGAATTTTTAAATCAATCACCTGAGAAACAAACAAAAGGTTTCTTCTCAACGCGGTTGCATCCACCACCACCACCGCAAGATCAACCTCTTCCCCCCCAATTGGCGACATCAATTGTTTGTATGAAACCCATTCATCCGCCCGTCTTGGATATAAACTATATGTACCAGGCAAATCTATAACAGTAATATCCTGTTTGTTGGCCAGCCTACAAATCCCTGATTTTTTTTCTACTGTAACACCCGGAAAATTTCCAACCTTCTGACGCAACCCGGTTAAATGATTGAATACAGAACTTTTCCCACTATTCGGGTTTCCAATCAGTGATATATGTGGATTTCTTGCCAATCTGTGTAAAACACAAATGTACCGCGAAATCCAGGGTGCTCCTTACGAAAGCGGTAAAAAGGGTGATTGTAGTAACTTTACAAAAATTTGAGATGATGTTCAGGATTCTATTTGGGTTAATACTAATTTCTTCATTTGCCACAGCACAAAAAATCAACAAAGCCGATAAAAAACTTTTAACCGCCCTCCAAAAACACACGTTCTATTTAGCCTCTGACCAATTGGAAGGAAGAAGGGCTGGAGATCCTGGCGAAGCACTTGCATCAGCATATATCGCCGACCAATTTAAACACAACGGGCTTTCTCCAAAAGGAACAAGCGGGTTTTATCAACCCTTCACCATCAACGATGGAAGACAAATAGAACCAACAACAAACATTGTAATCAATAACAAAACACTCAAGGCGGTCGAAGACTATGAAATCCTCTCAAATTCATGCAATGGAAAAACAAAGGGAGAGGTTTCACCATCTATCAATGAATCCGGACAACCATGGTTTATCGACCTTGCTGATGCAATGGAAGAAAACAAAGAAAACAAAGAAAACCCCCACTTCGATATCAACAACCTCTTGTCTGAAAAAATAAAAAACGCAAAGTACAAAAACGCAAGCGCGGTATTCTTCTTCAACAGCGCAGGAAACGACATTATAAAATTTAATGGAAAAGACAGGTCTGAGCAAACCCCCATCCCATCAGTGTTTATAACAAAGGCAGGACGAGAAAAATATTTAAACGATCTTTCTAACACATATCAAGTTGAAGCAAACATTTTGCTGGCGCCAAAAATTCGCAACGCAAGAAACGTTGTTGGGTTTGTCGACAACGGTGCAGCACTCACGGTTGTTATTGGAGCACACCTAGACCACCTGGGCTATGGCGAAGACGGAAACTCGATGATCAGAAATGGAGCACCAGCTATTCACAACGGCGCAGATGATAATGCAAGTGGTTCGTCTTCTCTTGTAGAGCTCTCAGGTATTTTAAAGAAATCAAAACAAAAAAAATACAACTATCTCCTTATTGCTTTTTCTGCTGAAGAATTGGGATTAAACGGTTCTAAATACTTTGTAGAAAATCCAACCATCTCATTGAACAGTGTTAATTATATGATCAACATGGATATGGTGGGAAGACTAAACGACAGCTCAAAAACAATGACGCTCGGTGGATATGGAACATCGCCATCGTGGAAAGAAATGATTGATGCTGTTAAGGAAAAGGGACTCACCCTTAAATACGATTCAAGTGGAACGGGCCCCAGCGACCACACTTCTTTTTACAGGAAAGACATACCGGTGCTTTTTTTCTTCACCGGATTGCACACAGATTACCACAAACCATCTGACGATGCAGAAAAAATAAATTATAGTGGCATGGTTAAGGTTGTAAGGTTTATACAACACATGATTGAACAGGATAACCCAACACAAAAAATTGCATTTACAAAAACAAGAGAAACACAAACCACCACCTCAGCTCGTTTTACGGTTTCAATGGGCATCATGCCAGATTATTCTTTCTCCGGAAACGGCGTGAGGGTTGACGGTGTTTCAGATAACCGTCCTGCAAAAAAAGCAGGTATCCTTGCAGGCGATATCGTAAAACAACTCGGCGAACACAAAACCCCATCTGTTGAATCTTATATGCAAGCATTGTCAAAGTTTAAAAAGGGAGAGAAAACAACGGCAGTGGTTTTGAGAGGCGACAAAGAAATTTCTTTTGAAATTCTGTTTCAATGAAACTAAAACTAGATGAAGAAAGAATGTCGGATGACTTTTTCGAGGATACAAAAATCCTTGGAATTGCCTGTCCTTTAAAAAACTACCAATTCTGTTGGCACGTAGAAAAAACGCTAAACATTCCATTTGCAACTTCGGCCGATCTGCAAATTGGAATGGAAAAGAACAAGCGGTCTTATTCTTTCACCGTTTATGAATTTATCCACTCACTAACATCAAAGGAACATTTTTTATACAGCAACAAACACGAGGGAGAGTTTTTACTTCCAGAGCTCCAGCACCTTGATTTTATATGGTTGATAAGAGATCCCTACAATGACATTGAAGATTTCAACGATTTACAACAAAGGCTTAGATCAATTCCTGGCGTACAGATGGTAACAGAGGTTCCGCACGAAAAAATAAAATCTCGCGACAACCTTCAGCGCTGATTATACTACAGAAACAGCAAACGATTTTTTTTCAGTGATTTCCCCAATAGGAGTTGAAAAGCTTTCCAACCCCGCTTCTTTTAAAATACCCAACACCCCTTCATAGCTGTTTTTGTCGACCGAAATCAACAACCCCCCACTTGTTTGTGGATCTGCAAGAATATTTTTATACAATGAAGCGTCTTCGCTTTTTTCTATGGAAACCTTGTGCCCGTAGCTGTCCCAGTTTCTGTTTGTACCTCCAGGAACCGAACCCAGGCGCACATATTCAACAAGGTCTTCGCTGATCAACGGCACACGAGAAAAATCAACTGTAGCTGAAAGTCCACAGCCCTCTGCCATTTCAATCAAATGCCCAAGCAAGCCAAACCCTGTAACATCCGTCATTGCATGAACGCCATCAATTTTTGAGAGCATCGCACCCACTTTGTTTAGTTTCATCATTTGGTTGGCGGCAAGCATTCTATGTTCTTCTTTCAATATTCCTTTTTTCTCAGCAGTTGTAAGCACACCGACACCTATTGCTTTTGTAAGTAATAACAAGTCACCCTTTTTAGCTGTATTGTTTTGTTTGAGATTTTTTATATCAACCAACCCATTCACCGCCAATCCAAAAATCGGTTCGGGTGAATCAATGCTGTGTCCACCCGCTAATGGAATACCCGCTTCCATACAAATGCTTTTGCTTCCTTCAATTACGTGTGTTGCCACTTTTGGCGGAATAACATTGATAGGCCAACCCAGAATGGCTATTGCCAATATTGGATTACCCCCCATTGCATAGACATCGCTGATTGCATTTGCAGATGCAATTCTTCCAAAATTGTATGGATCATCAACGATGGGCATAAAAAAATCTGTCGTTGAAATGAGTGCGGTTCCATTTTTTAAATCATACACGGCAGCATCGTCCTTGCTGTGATTTCCAACAATCAATCTGTCATTGTCTGGCATGCTGAAGCTTGTGTGTAAAATTTCATCCAAAATCTTTGGTGAGATTTTACAACCACATCCAGCACCATGGGAATATTGCGTGAGTTTAATGTCTTCCATATTAATTGATTAATAATGCAGCATTTACGTATGCATCAACTTTGTTGGATGGATAAATTTTCAACAAAGGCTTAGGGTCATTCCTGTTTTCAAGCCCCTTGCTATATAGTTTGTCATAATATTTCAATAGAATAGAAAACGCACCATGAATATTGTTTTCGTCCAAAAACGCAAGCGCAGTCTTGGTTTCAAGCCCACCAAGTTTTTTTTGAATTCTCTCGGTTGCTGCTTTTAATTCACCCATCTCCAATTTTCCATAGGTTTCCACCAAATACTCCAATCTGTTTTCAAATGGAATTTCAATAAAGTGTATATCGCTATTTCTCATGTGCAGCCAAAATGATTGAGGAATATTTACTGTTCCTATTCTTTGACTTTCATCCTCCAACCAAATTGAATCACCATTATTGTTTGTGTTTGCTCCACCAAGCTCAACAGCAAGTTTATTTTCAAACATTTCTTGTGAGGGCTGTTTTGGAAGTCCTATGTTTCCGAATGCGGACCCGCGGTGCCCCGCCAAACCCTCCAAATCAATAACGACTTGGTTCATTTTTTTCAATTCTTCCAATACAACCGTCTTACCAGAACCCGTATATCCTCCAAGAATTTTTAACTTAGGTTTTGAATCAAGTGTTTTCAATACCCAGTTTCTATATGCTTTGTATCCACCCACGAGGGTATACACTTTAAATCCATAGAGGTCTAAAAGCCACGCCACACCTGCGCTGCGCATGCCACCTCTCCAACAATGAACCAGGATTGTTTTATTTGATGGATTGAAATCTTTCAACTTGTCTTCGACAAATAGAATCATTTCTCTCATCTTTGGACCGAAAAATTCCAGTCCTTTTTTTATTGCATCTTCTCTGGAGGTTTGCTTATAGATTGTACCAACAATCTTTCTTTCTTCATTATTAAAAAGTGGAAGATTCCATGCACCAGGAATGCGCGCATGCTCAAACTCCGCTTCGCTGCGTACATCAATTATAGGAAATTTTTTTGCATGGGCAACAAATGTCTCAACAGAAATTTTCTCTACCCCCATATAAAACCAATCATCATTTGTTCATGCTGGTAAGGAACTCGTAGTTGTCTTTTGTTCCTTTCATTTGTTTCAACAACAAAGACATGGCTTCTTCACTGTTCATGTCAGCAATATGATTTCTAATGATCCACATGCGTTGCAATACATCTTTATCCAACAACAAATCTTCTCTTCTAGTTGATGAAGCAGTGAGGTCAATCGCAGGGAATACGCGTTTGTTCGCCAATCTTCTATCCAATGCCAATTCCATATTACCAGTACCCTTGAATTCTTCAAAGATTACCTCATCCATTTTACTTCCAGTATCAATCAATGCTGTTGCAAGAATGGTCAATGAACCACCGTTTTCAATTTTTCTTGCTGCACCAAAAAACTGTTTTGGTTTCTGCATTGCATTTGCTTCCACACCACCTGATAATACTTTTCCGGATGATGGAGCAACTGTATTGTGTGCACGTGCTAAACGAGTAATCGAGTCTAATAGAATAACAACATCGTGTCCGCATTCAACCAATCTTTTTGCTTTTTGCAAAGCGATGGTAGATACTTTTACGTGTTTCTCTGCAGGTTCATCAAATGTTGAAGCAAGTACTTCTGCCTTTACGCTTCTCTCCATATCTGTAACCTCTTCAGGACGCTCATCAATCAACACCACCATGAGATAACACTCGGGGTGATTTGTTGAAATTGCATTTGCAACCTCTTTCAACAACATTGTCTTACCCACTTTTGGTTGTGCAACAATCAACCCCCTCTGTCCTTTACCCAATGGTGTGAACAGGTCCATCATCCTGGTTGAATAATTATCCTGCTTTGTATAGAGGTTGAATTTTTCAAATGGGAACAACGGCGTGAGATAATCAAAAGGAACACGGTCTCTTACTTCTTCAGGAAGTCTTCCGTTTACAGTATCCACCTTCAGCAGAGCAAAATATTTTTCGCCTTCTTTTGGAGGACGAATACTGCCGGTGATTGTATCACCTGTTTTAATTCCAAATAGTTTTATTTGTGAAGGAGATACATATACATCATCTGGAGATGACAAGTAGTTGTAGTCACTGCTTCTCAAAAATCCATAACCATCAGGCATCATTTCCAATACCCCTTCACCCTGTATCGCTCCATCAAATTCTACGGTAAATGCAGGTTCTTTTTTAATGAACAGTTGTTTAGATGCGCTATTGTCTTCACCGGTTTGACCCTCCTGTGCTGCAGGCTCTGAGGATTCTGATTTCACTTCTTCCTGACCCTCGGGTTGTGTATCTTTTTGAATGGTTGGTCTGCCGCGTTTTGCAGGCTTTTTCTCTACACCAGATTCAGGATCATTTTCAACGATGGCCTCTTCGGTAGAGTTTCCTGTGCTTGTTTTGACAATTCTCTTCTTTTTTCCTGTTTTATCTTCTTTAGACTCGGCACCTTTCACCGCACTATTTAAGACGGCCTGTTTATCGAGGATTTTGTAAATAAGCTCTTGTTTTTCAAGCTTTTTTGCACCTGTAATCTTGAGTTGTTCAGCAATGTCCAATAATTCTGGAACAAGCATGTCATTCAGCTGTAAAATGTCGTACATATGTTTTATTTGATGATAGACCCGGAGGGTTTAATATGCGAGGGATAAAAATTATAGTGGAAATAAAGAGGTTAACGAATTAAATGGCCTCTTTGAGACTGCAATGTTACGGTTTTTTTGGAAACCCAAAAAAAATTTAGCTCAGCCAGGCCCCGTCATTTAGTACCTTCGCAAGCGAAAAATTGGTATATGTTCAACAAAAGGATCAAAATAAAGGAAATACTGCTGCAATCTCCCGGACAAAAGGGGGTTGTGGTAATGGGATGGGTAAGAACACTCAGGAACAATCAATTCATTGCTTTGAACGACGGTTCCACCAATTTGAACCTACAGGTAGTATTGGAATTGGGAAAATTTGATGAGAACACCTTGAAAAGAATTACCACCAGTGCAGCCTTAAAAATTACTGGAGACTTGGTTGCTTCTCAAGGGAAAGGCCAGGCAGTTGAATTGATAGCTACTGAACTTGAAGTCTTGGGTGACTCAGATGCTTCCGCATATCCACTTCAACCCAAAAAACACAGCCTTGAGTTCCTAAGAGAAATAGCACATTTAAGATTCAGAACAAATACGTTTGGTGCAGTTTTTCGTGTAAGACACTCTTTGGCCTTTGCCGTTCACAAGTTTTATCATGAAAGAGGATTTCTTTACTTACATACACCCATCGTAACAGCAAGTGATGCAGAAGGAGCAGGTGAAATGTTCAGGGTTACAACACTTCCATTTGATAATCCACCTAGAAACGAGAAGGGTGAAATTGATTTCAAAGAAGATTTCTTTGGAAGAAGCACAAACCTAACAGTAAGTGGACAATTAGAGGGAGAGCTTGGTGCTACTGCATTTGGTGAGATTTACACTTTTGGTCCGACGTTTCGCGCAGAGAATTCCAACACCACCAGACACCTTGCTGAGTTTTGGATGATTGAACCTGAAATGGCTTTTCATGATTTGGAAGACAACATGAATCTTGCCGAGTCGTTCATCAAATACATCATCCAGTTTGCAATGGATAATAACATGGATGATTTGCAATTTCTTGATCAGCGTCTTGCAGAAGAAGAAAAACAACTTCCTGCTGACAAGAGAAGTCCAATGGGACTGATCGACAAGTTGAGGTTTGTATTGGACAATGATTTCGAGCGCATCACTTATACTCAAGCAATAGATATTTTATTGGATTCACCTGCATACAAAAAGAAAAAATTCCAGTATGAAGTGAAGTGGGGAATAGATATGCAAAGTGAACATGAAAGATATCTAGTTGAAAAGCATTTTAAAAAACCTGTAATTGTAACCAATTATCCGAAAGACATCAAAGCCTTTTACATGCGTCAGAACGACGATGGAAAAACAGTTGCCGCAATGGATATTCTTGCACCCGGTATTGGTGAAATTGTTGGAGGATCACAAAGAGAAGAACGTCTTGATAAACTTACTCAACGCATGAAAGAGATGCATATTTCAGAGGAGGAACTCTGGTGGTATCTCGATACAAGAAGATTTGGTACCGTTCCACATGCCGGATTCGGACTGGGTTTTGAGCGAATGGTATTGTTTGTAACCGGTATGACCAATATCAGGGATGTAATTGCATTCCCTAGAACACCCAAGAGTGCTGAGTTCTAAACAACTGGCTCGGGTACAGCTTTTTTGATACACATCAGCGGAATGCTGGTATGATGTATCAATTCTCTGGTAAAACTTTTTTCAAACAACCCTTCTACAAATTTGTGTTTTTTGGGAAGCGTGATGATTAGATCCAGATTATTTTTTGTTGCAAAATCATTGATGCCCTCATCAATGTCCTTGTTCTCAATAAAATCATACGTTGGATTTAAACCGGATAACATCGTATCCAGGTTCAGGGTTTCCTCCGGAGTATAACTGGTAAAATGTTTCTTCTCAAAATCTACATTCAATACATGTAGCTCAGCATTGAACATGTTTACAAGAGATTTGATGGGTGAAACGGACATGGTATCAACCACATTTCTCAAATCAGTTGCTAATCCTACTTTTCTGATAGGTTTAAATGTTGCACCTGGGGGGATGATGAAAACAGGCGTATTAATTTTTCCAATCACTGAAAGCGAATTGCTTCCCAAAAAAAATCTGCCCGCTCCTGTTACACCCCTTGTGCCCATGACAACAGCAAATGGATTCAATGATTTACAGAGCGTATCAACTTCTTCTGCCACATCACCCAATTTGCTTTCTGTATATATTTTTAATTTTCCGCCAGTAATCCTTTCGATCTGTTGTTTGGTCTCTTTTAATTTCTCTTCACTAATTTTTTTTAATTCTTCTACAGATATGGTTACCATCGGTACTTCAGAAAAGCTGATCGGCAGTTGATAAACATTCAAAATCATCAGGCTGCCATCCATTGCAGAAGCCAGGTCCATCGCATATTTCAGGGCATTGTCTGCCAACGGAGAAAAATCGGTGGGAACAATGACGAGTTTCATAAGCGTAATTTTCTCAAACTTAACAGTGCTGAGAAATCACACGCATGACCGTGCTCATAAAAATCAATGACCTTGGTTATGCGTTTGCTTGAAGTGGTCGATTCTTCTTGAAACATCCTCCCGGATATCTACATAAAATAAGTTGATGTCGCCCGCATGGTAGTTTTTGTTTCTGTAGAGAAAGGAACCCGGGAATTTTGGATGTGTTATCCACAACGCATTTCCCTCCACCCATGCATTTTGTGTGTGATTATAAATCTTGTTCAAATTGTAAAGAACCGCGCCTTTGTGCAACGATTTTTCTGCAACGCCATCATTCGTTTTCCAGGTGATGGGGTTAACTACTGCAATGGTTGAATCTGTTTTGCTTACCCAATCTCCTTCGTAATCGTATCTGAAAGTTCTCCAGCTAACAAAACATCCTGTTTGTGAACTGTCGTTGCAAACCTGAATATTTTTATATTCATCCTTCTTCACCCGCATTCCAATCATGTATGCAGATACAAGTTGATTCATCAATGGTTTTCCATCAAAAAATTCTTTTACCAAACGTGTAGAATGGGTTGTACCCTGGCTATGAGATGAAATGATAATGGGCCTTCCATTGTTCTCGTGTTCTAAGTAATATTGAAATGCTTTTTTAATATCATCATAAGCCAAGTTAAAGGCAGCAAATAATTTGGTGCTGTCTTTCTCACCATACATCTTAATATGCGCCTGTCTATACCTCGGAGCAAACACCCTTGCCCTTTCATTGAAAACCGAGGCTTGATACAACATAGGGGAATAGTCTGTTTTGTAATTCAGGGTAGCATCATCTATGTCTGCATTTGTTTTTCCTTCAGGCATTTCTCCGGTATATGTTGTGGGATGCAGATAAAAAACATCCACCTCTTTCTCCTTTTCACCATTTCTGAGCAAAAGTGGCACCGTATCAGATGGATCCCATTTATTGGGATGCGCTGCCCAATATTCAAGTTTTGAATAGTCTGGAGTTCCGCCCTCGCTCTTAAAAGCCTTGTCACCAGAATAACTTACGATCTTGGGGGAACAACCCATTGATGCCAAGATGATCAGCAACAACCCAAATAAACCATTTAAACGAAGCATTTTGTTGAAATTATAGATCAAAATTATGTTTGTTATTTTTACAATACAATCTTTTATATGAACATACCAGTAGTAGACCTTGCGCTTTATACAAACGGAACGGATGCACAAAAGGTTCAGTTTTCGAATGATCTTGGAAAAGCTTTTGAAGAAGTTGGATTTGTTGCCGTCAAAAACCATGGCATTGATCAACAGTTGATTGATAAGGTGTATGCGACCGTTAAAGCATTTTTCGAACTTCCGTATGATGTAAAAAAGAAATATGAAATAGCTGGACTCGCTGGCCAGAGAGGATACACGTCTTTCGGAAAAGAACATGCCAAGGGGAGTGATGCGCCTGATTTGAAAGAGTTTTTTCAATACGGGCAAACAGTAGAAAAGGGGGAAGAGTCTCCAGAAGCCTATCCCGATAATGTTCAAGTGAGTGAAATAGCGCATTTCAACCAATTGTTTTTGGACACCTACCGTGCTTTTGAAAAATCAGGATCATCCCTTTTGAGTGCAATTGCTTCCTACCTGGACCTAGGAAAAGATTATTTTTCAGAGCATATTCATCTGGGCAACAGCATCCTTCGGGTCATACATTACCCCCCCATCACTTCAGAACCCAAGTCAGCTATACGCGCAGAGCAACATGAAGACATCAACCTTATTACGCTGTTGGTTGGTGCATCTGCAGAAGGACTCGAAATTCTTTCCAAGCAAAATGAGTGGCTTCCCATTCAGGCCGATGATGGTGAAATTGTGGTGAATGTGGGCGATATGTTGCAACGACTCACCAATGATCGTTTGAAAAGTACCACACACCGTGTGGTGAATCCTCCCCGTGAAAAATGGCATACATCCAGATATTCAATTCCATTTTTCCTTCATCCAAAAAGCCAGATGTCGCTTGCATGTCTTGATTCATGCATTACTGCATCCAATCCGAAACATTATGAAGATTATACCGCAGGTCAATATTTGGATGAGCGTTTAAGAGAAATCGGACTCAAAAAATAATCGTTGGCACTGATTCGTCATATCCCCTTTTTGCGCGCTGTTTTTTTTCACAGCATTTCTGCTTTTGGTGGACCGCAAGGTCATTTTGGTATGATGATGAAAACATTTGTTGACAAAAGAAAAGATGTTACGAGCAAAGAGTTGTTGGATATAAATGCATTCTGTCAGCTCATGCCTGGTGCAACATCTACTCAAACCCTCACGCTGATTGGGTATAAGCGAGGTGGAATTTCACTGGCTATTTTAACGTTGTTGATTTGGATGATGCCTGCCATAGTTATTATGTCGGCTTTGTCATTTCTCGTGAATCATACTACTCAAAATGGCTTGCCTATTTTTCATTTTATTCAACCAATGGCTTTGGGTTTTTTGGCATTTGCTGCTTTTAAAACCCTTAAACTCGTTCGTCAAAAAGTTACCCGTCGCATATTATTAATTTCAGCCGTTGCTACCTATATTTTTTTTAAAACACCCTGGATCTTTCCAATTATTTTAATTCTTGGTGGATTGGTAGGGATGGTGTTCAATAAAAAAACCAATGATGATGTTCCGTGGAAACAGCGCAGCATCAAGTGGTTTCCGATCCTGTTGTTTTCTTTCTTTTTTATTTCTGCAGCCTTTCTTTCAGAGACAGCAAGAAAAAAAGATTGGACCTATCGTGCTCCATTCAACTTGTTTGAAAACATGTATCGATTTGGAAGCTTTGTATTTGGCGGTGCTGACGTGTTGATACCTGTGATGTATGAACAATATGTAGTAAGACCAGAAACAGACCGTGTAAAATCAAACAACCAGCACGTTATTAAAATTAACCGAGAAGATTTTTTAACAGGTGCCGGCATGGTAAGAGGAATACCCGGACCCGCCTTTTCAATTACTGCATATATCGGAGGGATGTCGCTAAAAGATAAAAGTTGGAACTGGCAGTTGGCCGGATGCATCATCGCAAGTGTTGGAATTTTTCTTCCAAGTTTTTTATTGTGTATTTTCTTTTATCCCATGTGGGAAAACCTTCATCGTTTCAAATCAGTGGAAAGAATGATGTTGGGGATCAATGCAGCTGTTGTTGGTATTATGTTTGCGAGTATAGTCTATTTAATCAATGATACTGTCATCCCTCAATTAAATCAACCTTTGTTTGACAGTATTTTATTTTTTGCAGTGATCATCGCAACATTTGTGTTGCTTACATTCACAAAAATTCAAGCACCCTTTGTGGCAATGGGTTGTCTTTTATTGGGATGGTTAGTTGGCTGATCTTATTTATAATAATTCCCTTTCTGAATTTCTTCATTTACTGCATCGGGCACTAGATAGCGAATTGATTTTCCTTCTTTCAACATTCGTCTGATCAATGAAGATGAAATATTCAGCAGGGGCGCTTTCATGTCGATGATCATTGCATCATCCAAGTCATCTCGCAACGGATAACCCTGTCTTTCATAAATGTAGAGTGGAAAATTTTTGATGATGACTTCTGCATTTTTCCATCTATCTAAATTTTGTAAACTGTCTGAACCCATGATCACACCGAATTCATGTTCAGGATATTTTTCTTGTAAATAGGTGAGTGTGTTAATGGTATAAGATGGTTTTGGCAATCCGAACTCGATATCTACTGCCCTGATTTTTGTTTCACCTTCTAATGCGTGCTGCACCAAAAACAAACGATGATATTCATTCAGTAAACTGTGATTTTGTTTGAAAGGATTTTGTGGTGAAACTACCATCCACACCTGATCCAGCTTTGCATATTGCAGGATATAATTTGCAATGATCAGATGGCCGTTGTGGATCGGATTGAAGGTACCAAAGTAGAGTCCAATTTTCATAATCAATTGATAATCAAATTATTAGATTGTTTCTACGGTGATGGATGCAGCTTCATTCAGTCTTAGACTGACCTGATATCCCGCTACCATCACAGAAATAGGATCGCCCATCGGTGCAACTTGTTCTACGACCACTTCTTCTCCTTGAAGGAAGCCCATTTCCATTAACTTCAAAATCAGGTCTTGATCTTCCAGTGAATGGATGATTCCTTTCTGCCCAACATTTAACTCTGATAGTTTTTTCAGCATGTTTATTATAACGGGACTGCAAAGCTACTTCGCTTCGGGGGAATTCTTGTACTTTTATTATTGGAATGTCTACAATTCAGTTTTTCTACCAAAAACCGCTCAATTCTCTTCGAAACAGGGGAAAATTGAAGCAATTTCTATCAAAAACGGCCAAATCCTTTAAAAAGGAAATTGGTGAACTGAACATTGTTTTTTGTTCTGATGCCTATTTATTGGAAATCAATAAGAAACATTTATCGCACGATTATTACACCGATATTATCACGTTTGACCTTTCAGACAAAAAGGGTCCACTTCAAAGTGAAATCTATATCAGCATCGATCGGGTAAAGGACAATGCCAACACCCTGAATACGTCTTTCAACCGTGAGCTTCACAGGGTCATGTTCCATGGACTCCTTCACCTAATGGGATTCAAGGATAAGTTGCCGGCCGATCAGAAAAAAATGAGAACAGCAGAAGACAAACTTCTATCTAGCTATTTCGGCAAATGATGTTCCACGTGAAACATATTCTTCTCGCCTTCATATTCCTCCCAGTATTGTCGTTTTCCCAAGGAAATTTCTCATTAAGGGATACGCCTTTTGTGGTGAAAGTGCCAGTGGATGAAGCATTGCAGACGTTTGTAGACCGTGAATTATCGAAGTCGGGTTGCACCAAGGAAGAAAGAGAGTTTTTTTATTGGGTGAATTATCTCAGAAAAAATCCCGGTTTATTTTATTCCAATTGTGTGGTTCCCTTTTTGAAACAGTTTCCTGAGGCAAATGGGAAGGAGGCAAAGAGTCTTGAAAAGGATTTGCTCGCTTCTTCCAAGCTTTCGTTGTTTTCTTTTTCTGCTGCTGCGACTGATGCAGCAAAAATTCATTGTGCTGACTTGGCTCTGAAACAGAGCAATATTGGGCATGTTAGTTCAGACGGGAAAAATTTTTCAGCCAGGATGAGATTGTCAGGGCTAACCAAGTGTGCAGCAGAAAATATTTACACAGGCAAAAGCGACCCCTTGTTGTCATTGATGATGCTTTTATTAGACATCGGACTGGAATCTGCTGGGCATCGAAAAAATCTATTGACCCCCTGGTACAATCAGATGGGGGTTTCCATACAAACCCATCGTTCCATGAGAAGATCTGTCTTGGTTCAGATCTTCTCATGCTCTTGATGTTTCACGTGGAACGTTTCGGGTTGACTCTTAACGGTTAACAGTTAACTGTCAACTCCTCTTTATCTTTGCAATATGTTTCCAAAGTATGATGTGATCGTTGTGGGGGCCGGCCATGCGGGCTCAGAGGCTGCTGCTGCTGCGGCTAATATGGGCAGCAGGGTTTTATTGGTAACAATGAACCTTCAAAACATAGCCCAAATGAGCTGTAATCCTGCCATGGGCGGTATTGCAAAGGGACAAATTGTGCGTGAAATTGATGCACTTGGAGGATACTCCGGAATTGTGACTGATCAAACCATGATCCAGTTCAGGATGCTGAACAGATCTAAGGGTCCTGCGATGTGGAGCCCCCGCGCTCAAAGTGATCGCATGTTGTTCTCTCAAAGATGGAGAGAGATGTTGGAGGCAACACCTGGATTGGATTTCTACCAGGATATGGTAAAGGGCTTGTTGGTGAAAAATGGAGTAGTGAAGGGAATTGTAACTGGCATGGGAAATGAGATTGAAGCCAAGGCAGTAGTGCTTACCAATGGAACATTTTTAAATGGAATCATCCATATTGGAGAAAAGAATTTTGGTGGTGGAAGGATGGCAGAAAGAGCTGCGACGGGCATTACAGAGCAATTGGTGGAGTTGGGATTTGAAAGCGATCGTTTAAAAACCGGAACACCTCCTCGAATAGACGGCAGAAGTTTGGATTACTCCAAGATGGAGGAGCAGAAGGGAGATGAGGAGATAACAGGTTTCTCATATCTGAATATTGAACGCATAAAACCCGAACAGCAAAGAAGCTGTTGGATTACGTACACAAACGACAAAGTTCACGATACGCTGAAAACGGGTTTTGATAGGAGTCCGATGTTCGCCGGAAGGATCGAAGGAACTGGACCTAGGTATTGTCCGAGTATTGAAGACAAGATCAACCGCTTTGCAGACAGGGAGCGTCATCAGTTATTTGTAGAGCCAGAAGGCTGGAATACTGTAGAGATATATTTGAATGGATTTTCAACCTCTCTACCAGAAGATGTTCAGTATCAAGCACTTATAAAGATTCCGGGGTTTGAAAATGTGAGGGTTTTCAGACCAGGATATGCGATTGAGTACGATTATTTTCCACCTCATCAGCTTCATTACTCATTGGAAACCAAGCAGTTACGTGGGTTGTTCTTTGCAGGGCAAATCAATGGAACTACTGGTTATGAAGAAGCAGCATGTCAGGGCTTGATGGCAGGGATCAATGCTCATAATTATGTTGTAGATCGTGAGCCATTGATTTTGAAAAGAAGTGAAGCATATATTGGGGTACTCATCGATGATTTGATAACCAAGGGAACTGAAGAGCCCTATCGAATGTTTACCTCAAGAGCTGAGTTCAGAACATTGTTACGACAAGACAATGCTGATTTGCGATTGACTTCCATTGGATATGAATTGGGATTGGCAAGTGAAGAAAGATATCAGATGGTGCAACAGAAAAAAGAAAACATTGAATCCATCATAAAAAAATTCAATGAAGTTTCTGTTGAGCCAGATCACATCAATTCATTTTTTGAAAATGTTGGATCAACACCACTCTCACAAAAACAAAAATTATCACAACTCGTTTTACGTCCAGGTATTGGTGCAAAAGAGATGATTGATCATCATGATGGATTGAAAAAAGATTTTTCTCATTATCATGATATTGAAATTGAGCAAGCGGAAATTCAAATGAAGTATGCTGTTTACATCGAGAAAGAAAAAGAGATGGTAGAAAGAATGGGACAAATGGAAGATCTTGAAATCCCTGCCAGCTTTGACTTTTCGAGGGTGCAAGCAATTAGTACAGAAGCAAGAGAGAAGTTGAAAAAAATTCAACCGAGAACACTTGGGCAAGCATCACGCATTTCAGGAATCAATCCGAGTGACGTACAAATTCTCATGGTATACATGGGCAGATAGGTTAACTTAGCTTTGAACAAATTCGACATGACATCATTGGATCCAAAAGAGTTGATGGATTTATTTCCCCTATTCACTTCCGACCTTTCAGAATTTATTCATGAACATGGTGAAAGTAAAATATTCAAGCAGGGAGAAGTATTGATGCGACCTGGACAATTTTTTAAATATGCGATGTTGATCGTAAGTGGTAGGGTTAAGTTGTACAGAGAAGGAGAGGAAGGCGAAGAATTTTTCATGTATTTTTTAGAACCCGGAGAAGCCTGTGCATTGAGCATGTTGTGCATGGCAAGGAATCAATCTAGTACAGTAATGGCCATTGCCATAGAAGAAACAGAGGTTATCATGATACCTATTCAGCAAATGGACACACTTATGAAGTCGTATTCATCTTGGTATCATTTTGTAATTGAAACATACAGGTCGAGATTTGAGGAATTGTTGACCGTGGTGGATCATATTGCATTTAAAAATATGGATGAAAGATTAGAATGGTATTTGAAGAGACAAGCAGCAGCATTTGGGAATGACTTGAATTTAACGCATCAGCAAATTGCACATGATATCAACTCTTCAAGAGAAGTAGTTTCAAGATTGCTAAAAAAACTTGAAAAGCTTGGAAGAGTAAGGATGGAGCGAAATACGATTCATTGGATTGAATAAATCTTGTTTGTGATATTTATCACATATCCAATTGTCATAAACCCACATTTTTGTTTCATATAATAATCAAAAAAAATCAACATGTCAATCATTGAAATGATTAAACAGCCTTGGCCATGGTATGTGGCGGGTCCTGTTATCGGTCTGATGGTTCCTATTTTACTCATATTTGGGAACAAAACATTTGGTATATCATCTTCTTTGAGGCACATGTGTGCAGCGTGTATGCCAGCCAAGATTCCATTTTTTCAATATGATTGGAAAAAAGAAATATGGAACTTATTTTTTGTATTGGGTGTATTTCTGGGTGGGATTGTTTCAGCCTATTATTTGAAGAATGATGCCAATGTTTTAGTGAATGAAAAACTTGTTACAGAACTATCTAAATATGGAGTGAGCGATTATTCGAGCATCATTCCTAATGAACTTTTTAATTGGGGCTCACTTCAAACACCAAGAGGGTTCATATTGATGGTCGTTGGTGGTTTTCTGGTAGGATTTGGAACACGTTATGCAGGTGGATGTACTTCTGGACATTCCATCATGGGTTTATCCAATCTCCAATTGCCTTCATTGATTGCAACTATTTCATTTATGGCAGGAGGTTTTCTGATGGCTAATCTGATTCTTCCTTATATCCTGTCACTTTAAAAAAATCAAATTATGTCAGAAATTAAAAATACAAATACAGATTTTGAGGTTCGTTCATTAGACGCCATGTGTATCAATGACGAAGAGAAGAAAGTGCCGATGTGGTCTAATCTTCAATACCTTGTTTTTGGAATTCTTTTTGGAATTGTTCTTATTAAGTCTGAGGTTGTTTCCTGGTTCCGCATACAGGAAATGTTCAGGTTGCAAAGTTTTCATATGTTTGGTGTGATTGGTTCTGCGGTTGTAGTTGGCGCTATTTCTGTCTTTATCATTAAAAAATTCAAGATCAAAACCATTCGTGGGGAGGAAATTATTCTTCCTAAAAAAGACTTTAATAAAGGTCAGATTTATGGAGGTTTGATTTTTGGATTTGGATGGGCAATGACCGGAGCATGTCCGGGCCCCCTTTATGCACAACTGGGGTACGGTGCATCCGTTATCATTGTTTCTATTTTAATGGCGATGCTTGGAACCTGGATATACGGTCTTATGCGTGAGAAGTTGCCTCACTAAATTGTTTTTATTATCTGAACTCATAGCCTACACCCATCAATTGTGTTAGCAATGTGTTGGGTGCATCCGTTGCAGTACATCTTCCTTCTAGTTTTGGTGAAATAGGAGAATGTATTTTCAAATATTCTTCAATAATGGAGTGAAGTGTTACACCCAATTTTGTTGGAGCTTTGACACCTTCCACTCTGCAGATCGTTGTATCTGGATCGCCTTCTCTTTCACATGCAACAAATGTATATTCCTTCTCCATGTTGACGGGCGCGCCTCCAACTTTTATCCAGTTTACTCTTTTGCCTTGTTCATTGTTAATGGTGAAGTTCACCTCCATACCATTAAATCGAACAACCCAACCTCCAAATCGTTTTGAAGGATCTTTGGCGAATGCATTATGTAATTCTTTTTCCATCCAATCCCATAATTGTTTTCCGGTGATGGTACCTTTTTTTGCATCACTGTCTACAGGCAACATATTCCATAAAAAATCTACTGTAATATCTGCAGTACCAGTTGTTTGGTTTGGAACAAGAGGAGGGCAGAACCTAAATCCATTGCTCAAAGCTATGTCTGGCTTGAATTTCCACATAATGGCATCCGTGATGAAATTATCCATTGGAGTTTCTATCACATAATACCTCATTAAAGGTGTTGTTGTTTTTCCAATCACCCTATTCAATTCTTTTTCATAAGGGGCTCTTGCTTTTTTTACAAGATGCTTCATTTCCTCATCTTCCTTGTATTTATAAGGATCAACATCTAATAGCTGATATGCATGATCTTTTATAATTCCATTTTCTACTACGATGTCCAGTTTTGCAACAAAAGAACCAAACGCACCGGGTTCTGTAACTTTTGTATACTTACCTTGTATGGGTGTTCTAACTCTTTCATGTGTATCTGCTCCTAAAATATAATCTACTCCACTAACAATTGGCATGTTTGAAAGTCCAACCTGTTGAGCCAATCCCATGTGGGTTAATAGAAAAACCATATCACACTGTTCATACTCTCTTAATAATTTGATGTATTTGGTTACATTCAATTCGGGTTGCGTAAAATTGATTCCGTCACTGTAGGCAGGAGATTGTCTTTTTGGTGTCAATGGGTCATTGTAACCAATAAATCCAATTTTGATACCGGCAATATTTTTAATGAAGTAGGGTGGAAAAATCAGATCACCGTTTCTATTGTCATTTGTTTTATGAAACATGTTGGCGCATACTTTCACGCCATCGTAGCTGAACATATCCTTCATCATCATTTCTTTACCATACACCACTTCCCAATTACCCGGAAGCATGACATCATAGCCAATGTTATTGATCAAAGGAACGATTGCTTTACCCTGACTCATTGCTGCAACACCGCTTCCCTGAAAACAATCACCCCCATCCAGAACAAGCGTATTGGATTTGTTTTCATTTCTAATTGCATTGATCATTGTTTTGAGTGTGGCAAAGCCGCCTCTTTTTTTGAAAACATTTTTACCGTTTTCTACAAAGAATTCATCATGGGTCATCAATTGTGAATGTATGTCTGCGGTATGCAATAATGTAAGTTTGGTTGCTTTGCCATCTAGTACAGCTTTATTATTAGACATCGCATTGCTTTTATATGCACTGTCTCCTTGATTCAGTGCCGATGCAGCAATAGGAGCCGAAAACAGGGCGCTTCCCAATCCTAGTCTTGAAGTGCTTTTTAAAAATTCTCTTCTTGAATTTTCCTGTTCATGCACATATTGATTCAGTTCATTATCATTTATTGAAATTGAATTGCATGCACCACAAGTACAATCATTGAGATGTTTCATTGTAGAATTTTAATTGTTGCTTTTATACAATACAAGCAGCACTTTATGATGATTTGCTTTTATTGCTTTGTTTTTTTCTTGCTTCGAGGATTGGCTTGAATGGGCCAAACTTGTGTTGTGTTTCATTGAACCCATCTGTGTAAGGACCAAAAGGATGGTCTACTGGTTTTTTGGAAACATTTGGCCAGTCTGATGTTAGATCTTTTGTAGGACGTGGTTGGCTGTTTACAAAGGCAGCTACATCCCAACATTCTTCATCGGAAAGAGCAGGACTTTCGTGGGTAGATTGATTAAAGGGCATATTGTCTCGTACATAACCCGCCAATCTTGAAAGACGATACAATCCAGCTCCTGAATTGTAGCTGTTCTTACCCCATAATGGAGGATATGTATAACTTAATGCATCAGCAGCGATCAACCCTTGTCCATCGGAACCGTGACAAGATTGACATTTATTTTGGTAAACAATTTTTCCATTTAATGGGCTTGCTGCTCTATCCAAATATTCTGGGGGCTTGATACCACTGCCTTTTGGTACACTATCTTTTTGAACTTCATGACCTACCCATTTAATATAGGCGATCATTGCTTGCATCTCTTTGGTATTGCTATCGAGCGTAACACCATTAAGGCTTCTTTCCATACAATCACTGACCCTTTTGTATATAGATTCAATAGAACCACTTCGGTCTCTAAACTTTGGATAAGTAGATGCTACAGCACCATAATTATTCCCCCATGTTTTTTTTCCTGCATTCAGATGACAATTTTGACAATTCATTCCATTTGTAATATGTGCAACAGATCCATTGGGTCCTAAGTATTTGGATGTATTTGCAATCAGCTCTTCACCATATATCACCAATTTTCTTTCCTCGCCTTCAAGGGAACGATCAATATATAAGCTGGGAGCAATCCATGCTGTATGTGTATTATTCGGAAGTTCAATTCTTGGTTTTTGATAAGTATCAAAAGCTTTGTAGATGATGGCTGAGGTTAGTCCAACCAAGATCAATATCAAAATCCAATTGTTATTGATTTTCATACAGCCTGGCTTCAATTAATTTACGATGGGATTACCTTGTCCAATCCACTCATTCATACTTGCAGAATAATTCAAGATATTTTTAAAGCCATGGTTTGCAAGGATAGAATATCCAATGGTTGCACGGTCTCCACCTTGACATAGAATGACTACTTTTTTATCCTTGCTGATTTTATCGAGGTTCTTTGGAAGGGTTCCAATGAATACATGATCTGCATGTTCGATATGTCCACTTCTATATTCTGTTGCATTTCTCAAATCTACAATTTGCACATTTGGCTCTTTCATAACAGATTTGAATTCATCCATATTGATAACGGGTACTGTTTCCAGTTTACCCCCTTCTTTCACATATGCTTCAGTAGATGAAACATATCCCATGATATTGTCTAATCCGATTCTCATCAGTTTTCTGGTAAGATCATCTAACTGTTTTTCATCTGCCAATAAAATAAACTTTTCATCGTAATTGATAAACCATCCGCACCAGGTAGCGAATGAATTATTGCCCTGAATGTTCAAACTTCCAGGAATGTACCCTTTTGCATATTCTGTTTTCAATCGGGTGTCTATCAGTTTAACTCCTTTAGACATCGCATCCAACATTTCTTTGTTAGAAAGTTTTTTCAATGCAGGTACTGAAGTGAGCAAAGGTCTGTTGACCTTATTCAACTTTTTCATCATTGCAAAATATTTTGGAGGCTCCGGTTGGTCTTCCAACAAAAATTTTACAAATCCATTTTCATCTTTATTGAATCTAAAAGCCCAGTTACGGATTTTTTCATATCCCACTGTAGAACTTGGAACTGCCCCGAGAGACTTTCCACATGCAGATCCTGCACCATGACCAGGCCATACTTGTATGTAGTCTGGTAATGTTGAGAATTTTTCTATCGACTTATACATTTGATGTGCACCGGCATCCATTGTGCCTTTGATGCCTGCAGCCTTTTCCAACAAGTCAGGTCTTCCAATATCACCCACAAACACAAAATCACCTGTGAAGAACATTACAGGCTCAGGACTTGCAGGTGTATCAGTTAAAAGAAAGCTGATGCTTTCAGGTGTATGTCCAGGTGTGTGTAATACATCTATTTTCAAATTTCCAACCATGAAAGAAGTTCCGTCTTTCAATCCAACATGATCGAATTCATATTCCCATCCTTCACCGCCTTCATCAGAAAGATAGAGCGATGCGCCAGTTAGTGCAGCAAGTTCTCTTGATCCAGTTAGAAAATCAGCATGGATATGTGTTTCCATGATATGTGTGATTTTCATATTGTTTTGCTTCGCTATTTCAAGATAGGTATCCACATCTCTTTTCGGATCAATTACTGCAGCAACACCTGCTTTTTGACAACCAATAAAATAACTCGCCTGCGCTAGTGATTTGTCGTATACGTGTTGAAAAAACATAAGGGTATAATTTTTTATTTTAAAAAAACTTCTTTGATGATGATGTAAATCCCCATTACTAATATAAACCAGCCAAATCCTTTTTTCAGGGAATCAGCCGAAAATTTCTTACTTAGGGCACTTCCAAAAATAATTCCAACTACTGCAAGCGCAGTTACAGATAATAATAAGGTCCATTCTATAGTTTGTTTTCCGAGGTCCCCTGTAAATCCAATCAGTGATTTAGCAGCAATGATCAAAAGGGATGTTCCAACAGCCTGTTTCATTGGTAGTTTACTCAATAAGACCAATGCAGGAATAATTAAAAATCCGCCACCTGCACCAACGAGTCCAGTGAGCGTTCCTACAATTGCACCTTCTAACAAAATCATTGGGTAATTGAATACTCTTTGTCCGCTTTCATCTTTATCAACCGCAGGTTTTGTTCTGATCATTGAAACCGATGCAAATACCATCAATATTGCAAAGAGTAACATCATCATCAACGATTTGGTGAGTACAAATGTTCCAATGTTTGTGATGTTGGATGGAATAGCAGGAACAATGTACGCCCTGGTTGAGTAAACAGCAAGAATAGAGGGGATACCAAATATGACGGCAGTTTTCAGATCTATTTCTCCGTTTTTGTATTTAGGGAAGGACCCAATTAAACTTGTAAATCCTACTACAAAAAGGGAATAAGCTGTTGCCAACACAGGCTCTACTCCAAATAAATATACCAATACAGGTACCGTTAGGATAGATCCACCACCGCCAATAAGTCCTAGCGATATACCAATTACCAGTGAAGCAAGATATCCGAAGTATTCCATCTGATAGATTTATATGCAAATATGTTTGGAGTTGATGTCATGGAGTGTGACCGTTGTCACCTATCCTATATGAATCGATTGCTAAAATTAGATTTTATTTGATGATTGGGGAATAACATGATATTTATAGGTAGCATTCCTTAATTTTTTGCTTCAATAATATTTTATATTGTTATAATTAATAACTTAAGTCCTCAAAAGTCATCATTACCATGAAATATCTTTCCATTATTGCAATGTTATTTTTCTTCACTCCAAGTTTTTCTCAGGAAAAAAAATTGAGTGTAGTTTGGGATCTTTCTTCCACCGATACCTCAGAGCAGGCAGCTGTATTCAGACAAATCAACAATGCACTTGCACAGGTACCAGACATGCAGATAGAAGTAGTGTTTCACGGGCAAGCAATTTTTGCTATGATGAAAGACTCAACACAATTTGACTCCCGTATCAAAGCAGCCAAAGAAAAAGGAGTAACATTAGCAGTTTGCAACAATTCGTTGAGAAGATACAAAATAGACCCATCGCAAATTAAAGGCGAAGGCATCGTAGTGCCCAGTGCAGTTGTTGAAATGATCAGAAAGCAATCTGAAGGGTGGAGTTATTTGAAAGCTGCTCATTAAAGTTGTTAGTTATGCGTTGGGGGTTTTGGGTTTTCATTGTTTTCGGGTTTTCATTGTTGAATCCCTTGTCATCTGTTGCTCAGAACAAATCAAAACCCAATATCATTTATATCTATGCGGATGATCTAGGCTATGGAGAGCTGGGTTGTTATGGTCAAACGAAAATTCAAACACCCCATATTGATCAGCTTGCGAAAGAAGGTATTCGTTTCACACAACATTATAGCAGCGCGCCTGTATGTGCACCATCAAGGTGTATGCTGATGACAGGGAAAAATCCCGGACATACGTATATAAGAGGCAATTATGAAATGGGTGGATTTGAAGATGAAAAGGAAAGAGGTCAAATGCCTTTGCATGAAGGTGCCTATACCATTGCCAACATGTTGAAGGAGAGAAATTATGCAACCGGCATGATTGGAAAATGGGGGATGGGTGTTGTTGGGACAACCGGCTCGCCACTAAATCATGGTTTTGATTATTATTATGGATACCTGGATCAAAAGCAAGCACATAATTATTATCCAACCCATCTTTGGGAAAATGACCGATGGGATTCTCTGAACAATCCTTTTATTTATGTTCACCGTCCACTTGATTCAACAACTGCCACTGAAAAAGACTTTAACTACTATAAAGGCAATGACTATGCTCCGAAAAAAATGACCGATAAGGCGCTTGCTTTTATTGAAAAAAATAAATCCAACTCCTTCTTTCTTTATTTACCTTATACCATTCCACATCTTTCGCTTCAATTGCCCGATGAATATGTAAACAAATACAAGGGAAAGTTTGATGAGCATCCTTACTACGGGCAAAAAGGATACGCAGCGAATAGATATCCTCTTTCAACGTATGCGGGAATGATCAGTTTTTTAGATGATCAGGTAGGGATCATCATGGAAAAAATTAAATCACTTGGTTTGGATGAAAATACGATTGTGATGTTTTCTTCTGATAATGGCACAACGTTTTCATCTCCAGTAGATAAAAATTTCTTTAACAGTGTAAGCGGATTAAGAGGATTGAAAATGGAATTGTATGAAGGAGGTATTCGGGTGCCTTTCATTGCAAGATGGCCTGGTAAAATCAAAGCTGCTACTGTATCTGATATGGTTTCAGTGCAATACGATATGATGTCTACGCTTGCTGCAATAACAGGATTGCCTGTTCAACATACAGATGGTATTTCACTCATGCCAACCTTGATGGGGAAACTTCAACAGGAGCAGCACAGTTATTTATATTTTGAATATCCAGAAAACGGTGGACAGGTTGCGGTGAGAATGGGAAACTGGAAAGGGGTTAAAAAACAACTTATAAAAAATCCAAAGGTTTCATGGGAACTCTATGATCTTTCAAAAGATCCAAGTGAACAAAATAATATCGCAGAAGCACATAAAGATATTTTGAAACAGTTCGATGCCATTGTCAAAAAAGAACACCAACATCCCGTTGTAAATGATTGGGAAGTGGTAGACAGAATTAAATAATCAGAGCTGGCACAATCGCTCAGCTGCTTTGCTGAGGGTTTCTTCTTTTTTCGCAAAACAGAATCTCAATACTTTATCGTCATCTCCATTTTGATAAAATGCAGAAACAGGAATGGTAGCAACACCGATGGTTTTTGTGAGATGAACAGCCATATCCATCGATGACATGTCTGAAATATGTTCATAGGTACCGCATACAAAATAGCTTCCTGATGAATGGTGCAATTTGAAGCGGGATGATTTCATTTTATCTAAAAAGAAATCTCTTTTTTCTTGCATGAATGAAGACAATGAGAGATATCGTTCTTTCTTTTTCAAATGCTCTGCCAGTGCTACTTGTGTTGGAGTGAAACAACAGAAGGCATCAAACTGATGCAGCCTTCTGAACTCAGCTGTATATGCTTTTGGGGCAACACAATATCCGAGTTTCCATCCTGTACAATTATAAACCTTACCGAAAGAGAAGCATACAAAACTTCTGTTGTAGAGTTCGGGATATTTCAACACACTGTTGTGTTGCTTTCCATCAAATACAAGATGTTCATATACTTCATCACTGATTAAAAAAATATTTGTATTGCTTAAAATATTTTGAAGTGTAAGCATATCATCATCAGAAAGAATTGTTCCGGTAGGATTGTGAGGGGTATTGATGATGATCGCTTTTGATTTCTTTGTGATGGAAGATGTTACCAAATCCCAGTCGACTGTGTAATCTGGAAATTTCAGTGGTACTCGAACAGGGATCCCTCCATTTGCAATGATGTTGGGGATATAACAATCGTAAGCCGGTTCAAGAACAATCACTTCATCACCTGGTTGAAGAATGGTTGTGAATGCAGTATAGATTGCATAGCTACCACCTGGAGTAATGGTGATTTCATCTGCTGCAGAAACCTGGTTATTGTAAAGACTGAAGATTTTTTCTGCGATCGATTCTCTGAGTGGGATATGACCTGCCATGGGTGCATATTGGTTATGGCCCTGCAATATTTTTTTGGATGCCAATGCAGCCAGCTCCTGGTCCATTTCAAAATCAGGGAATCCCTGTCCGATGTTGATGGCCTTGTGTTCAGTGGCCAATGCACTCATCACCGTAAAGATGGAAGTGCCTGTATTGGGGAGTTTTGATTGAATGGGAATCATTCACTAAAGGTATTTATCTCCTTTGTTTCTTTTTACTTCAGCAACGTATTGTTTTATTTCCTGTTCTTTTTCTTTTTTACAGATCATCAATACGTCGTCTGTATCAACAACAATATAATCATCCATGCCTTGCAGCAATACAAGTTTATTGTTGGGGGCGTGAATCATACAACGTGTTGCATCAATGACCATTACTTCATTCCCTGCAACTGCATTGCCGAGATAATCTTTCTCCATGTTGTCGTGTGCGGAATTCCAAGTACCTAAATCGCTCCAGCCGAAGGATGATGGAATGATATAAACGTTTTCAGCTTTTTCCATGATGCCGAAGTCGATTGAAATATTGGAGCACTGAGGATAAATTTTTTCAATTGATTCTTTTTCAGAAGGGGTATTGAAAGATGATTTTTCTGCTTCAAACAATTCAGCGATTTCCGGAAGGTGTTTTTCAAATGCAGTAACAATACTGCCTACTTGCCAAACAAAAATACCGGCGTTCCATAAAAACTCTCCGCTCGATAAAAATGTTTTGGCGAGTTCAAGATTGGGTTTTTCAGTGAAGGTCTTCACTTTGTATACATTGTCACTTGCAGGCTGTTGTTCAAACTGTATATAGCCATAACCGGTGTTTGGATGTGATGGCTTGATACCAAGTGTGATCAATGCTTTATGTTGTGCAACAAAACTCAATGCTTCCAGACAAACTTTTCTGAATCCTGTTTCATCAAGAATCAAATGATCAGATGGAGCACAGATCAACGAACCTTTTTCATTCAACTCTTTCAGCTTGTAAGAAATATATGCAACGCAAGGCGCCGTATTTTTTCTTGAAGGTTCTGCAACAATATTGGCTTGCTTTATGTCTGGGAGTTGTTCCTGAACTATGGGAACATATTCTTCGGATGTAACGATATAGATATTTTCCTCCGGAATAAATTTTTTGAATCGATCATAGGTGGATTGAATCAATGTTCTTCCGCTATTTAAAATATCCAAAAACTGTTTGGGATAAGACGTTCTACTCATTGGCCAAAAACGACTTCCAATTCCCCCAGCCATGATGGCTACATAATGATGTTTGTTCTTCATCGGTTGCTATTTAAACCAGTCCTTCTCTTATTAGATCATGCAAATGTATCACTCCTGTATATTCCTCTCCTACTTTTACAATCAACTGTGTAATATTATTTTTTCTCATCATATCCAGGGCGTCTACTGCCAGTGCATCCGGTGCAATGGTTTTAGGCTGGTTGGTCATGATATCTTTTGCCTTTTTGTGTTCAATATCTATATCCTTTTCCAGCATTCGTCTCAGATCGCCATCTGTGATTACACCCATCAGTTTGGATGAACCATCTGTTACAGCGGTGAGCCCCAATCTCTTTTTCGTCATTTCAACAATCACATTTTTTATATTGCTTTCTGGCATAACAGCGGGTTTTTCATTCAGCTTGCTCAGATCACTTACACGCAGATAAAGTTTTTTTCCGAGTGTTCCACCAGGGTGAAATTTTGCAAAATCTTTTGCAGTAAATCCTTTCAATTCCATCAAACTCACTGCCAGCGCGTCTCCCATTGCCATTTGTGCTGTGGTGCTTGCTGTTGGTGCCAGGTTATTCGGACAGGCTTCATGGCTCACAGTAGTATTTAATATATAGTCAGAAGATTTTGCAAGGATGGATTCCAAGTTTCCAACCATGCCAATCAGGTTGTTTCCAAGATTTTTGATCAGGGTGGTCAACATTTTAATTTCAGGACTCTCACCGCTTTTGGAAACAATCATGACAACATCCTCTTCTTGAATCATGCCGAGGTCTCCGTGAATGGCATCTGCCGCATGCATGAAAATGGATGGTGTTCCAGTGCTGTTTAGTGTTGCGACAATTTTGTGACCAACTATTGCACTTTTTCCAATACCACTGACTACCAGCCTTCCTTTCATGTCATTTATAACATGAATAATTTTTTCAAATGAGTCATTTATGGAACTTGTGAGGTCCAGAAGGGCATGGGCCTCAAGGGTTAAAGTACGTTGGGCGATTTCCTTGATTGAAGTAATCTGCATTCGGGACTTCTTAAACTTGGGAGCGCCGTTTTGATGAGGGCCAAAATTACCATATTTATCAATGTTTTAGCTTTAAGATGGTTTGAATTGGCAATGCTTTTAGGTAAATTCGTTGCCCTTTCGTATATTATAGTAGAAAGATGCCCCCAGTTAAGCAAAAAACAGCCAGTAAAGCAAAGTCTTCCACCAAAAAAACCGCGAAGAAAACAGGGTTCGATTTATACGGACCGTTACAGAGTTTTTTTGGATTTGATGCATTTCGTGGAAACCAAGAAGCGATCATTGAAAATTTACTCAATGGGAATGATACGTTTGTAATCAAACCAACTGGCGGCGGCAAAAGTCTTTGTTATCAACTTCCGGCTTTAATCAGCGAAGGTTGTGCCATTGTTGTTTCTCCATTGATTGCATTGATGAAAAATCAGGTGGACCTGGTTAGAAGCTACAGCAGCAAAGATGATGTAGCACATTTTCTGAATTCAACCCTGAACAAGAAAGAGATCAAGGAAGTGCATGATGATTTGAAATCGGGGAAAACAAAAATGTTATATGTAGCTCCTGAAACACTGACTCGTCAGGAGAACCTTGATTTTTTCAGCGATTTGAAAATTTCGTTTTTTGCTGTAGATGAAGCACATTGTATTTCTGAATGGGGACATGATTTTAGACCAGAGTACAGAAGACTCAAAGAAATGATGGATCAGATCAGTCCGGATGTACCCATCATCGCATTAACTGCAACTGCAACTCCAAAAGTTCAACAGGATATTGTTGTAAACCTTGGTTTGAGAAAGCCTGATATTTTTATTTCTTCTTTCAACAGACCGAATTTAGATTATGAGGTAAGACCTAAAGTTGCTAAAGATCAAACGATCAAAGGAATTGTAAAGTTTATTCATGAAAATAGAGGGAAGAGTGGCATTATCTATACGCTGAACAGAAAAACTACCGAGGAGTTATCTGAAATTTTTAAAGTGAATGGTATCAGTGCAGGAGCATATCACGCAGGACTCGACAGCAAGTTGAGGGCAGAGAGACAAGATATGTTTCTCAATGAAGACATGCAGGTAATCGTTGCTACGATTGCGTTTGGGATGGGTATTGACAAACCAGACATAAGATTTGTTATTCATTATAATATTCCAAAAAGTTTAGAAAACTATTATCAGGAAACAGGCAGGGCAGGAAGAGATGGTATGGAAGGGAAGTGTGTGCTTTATTATTCTCACAAGGATGTTTCCAAGCTTGAACATTTTTTAAGAGACAAACAATTGAGTGAACGCGAAGTCGGTTCTCAGCTGATCGATGAGATGGTTGCTTTTGCTGAGAGTGGTCAGTGCAGAAGAAAAGTGTTGATGAAGTATTTCGGAGAAGATTACACAATAGAAAATTGTGGAAGATGTGATAACTGTAATCATCCTAAAGAAAGGATCGAAGCGAAAACCGGCGCTGTCACCATATTAAAAGTGGTAAAAGCACTCGATGAAAGATTTGCTTCAGATTATGTAGTAAATATTTTAATTGGAAGACTCATCCCTCAAATCAAAATGTACCGACATGATGAGTTGGATGTTTTTGCTTCGGGCAATGATGAACCAGAGCATTATTGGACATCTTTGATTCGTCAGATGCTCTTGGAGGGATTGCTGGAGAAAGATATCACAGAACACGGTGTATTGAAAATAGGCAAGAAAGGAATTGCATATCTCAAAAAGCCAACTTCCTTTAAAATGGTGATGACCAATTTATTTGAAGATGCAAATGAGGATGATGAGGATGGCGTTGAAGGTGCTGCTACATCTGCTGTTGACAGCAAGTTGTTTGAAATGCTGAAAGAACTCAGAAAACAATTTGCAAAGGAAAAGAAGCTTCCACCGTTTGTAATATTTCTTGAATCTTCACTGGAAGACATGGCTACCCAATATCCAACAATATTGGAAGAGCTTGAAAAGATCAGTGGTGTGAGCAAGGGGAAGGCAATTCGCTACGGACAAAAATTTGTGGATTTGATTTCCAAGTATGTAGAAGAAAACGACATCATTAAGCCGGATGATTTTGTAATGAGAAGTGTTGTGAACAAGAGTGGAGATAAAGTATTCATCATTCAACAGGTAGATAAAAAGGTTTCATTGGATGTGATTGCCAAGAATCGTGATATGAAAATGGAACAACTTCTAGAGGCGATGGAAACCATTGTGGCGAGCGGAACGAAATTAAACTTGAACTATGCCATCGATCAGATGGTGGATGAAGATCATCAGGATGAAATCATCGAATATTTTAAAAGCTGTGAAACCAGCAGCTTGGACGTAGCCCGCGAAGAGCTTTCTGATCTGGATTTGGAATGGGAGCAATTGAAAATAATGCGCATTAAATTTCTCTGCGAATACGGTATATAGCTTTATATCTCTCCAATCTCTCTTAAATAATTAACCAAATCTATTGGATTTTTTGCATTGAGTTTTCGCAGAATATTTTTACGATGAGAGTTGACGGTGTGCAGACTTAGCCCAAGTAGTTGTGCAATGTTTTCACTTGAAATTCCTTCTGTAACCATTTTGGCAATTTGCATTTCACGAGCAGTGAGTAAATGTTTATAATTCGCATCTTTCAATTTCAAGTCTTCTTCTATTGAATCATAAAAACCCGTTTGCAACGCGGTGATTTGATTAAGTGATTGGATGAGTTGTTCTGCTCCCATCGACTTTAACAAATATCCTTTCGCACCCATCTCTTTTGCCATGTTTCTTATTTGAGTATCTCTTCTCATGGTTAGTATGATGGAAATACAATCTAAGTTGGCGTCTTTAATTTTTCTGAGCAGCTCAAATCCATTTGTTTCATTCAGGTGATAATCGATGAAAATGATATCAGGCCTCAATCGAACAATATCATCAAATGCGTTTTCAATATTAGTTGCATGCCCAATGCATTGGTATTGTTCCTGAAAACTTAGAAAGGCTTCAATGCTCTCAAGAAAAAGCGTATGATCATCAACGATATAAATGGAGAATGATTTCATTTCAATTACAAAGGTATTTGAATATAAAATGATGTTTTTCCTGGAACACTTCTGGTATCGATGGTTCCATTCATAAATTTAATGCGGCTGTAAATATTATTGATGCCATGTTTCTTTTTAATTTTCAACATATCTAATCCAATGCCATTGTCGCTGAAATTGATGTGCAAAATTTCCTTGTCTTTTAGAATGCTGATGTTGATCACAGTACATTTCGCATGTTTGAATGCATTGGTGATCAATTCAGAAATGATTCGATAGAGTTTCACACCGGTTTGCTGGTCAATGCCTATGGGTGTTGGGTTGTAATGAATTTCAATTTGTGTAGCACTTTCAATCATTCTGATTCGGTTGAACAGAATATCTGAAAAATCCTGGTGTTCAAACTCTGGAGGAACAAGATCATCTACTATACCATGTAATTCATTAGAGCATTGATCAAGGATTTCAATAAATTGATCCATTTCACTGTTGAGGGACGGATCGTTTCTTTTCATTTTCAGCGTCTGCATTTTAATTTTCATGGCAGAAAGCAATCCACCAACCTGGTCATGAATATTTTTACCAATCGTAGATCTTTCATGTTCTTGTGCCTCCATGATTTTTTCTGATATTTCTACATCTCTTTTGTGTGATTCTTCTAATTGTATTTCGAATTTTCTTTTCTTATTGTTTCTATACTGTTGAATATTTGCTGCGGAAAACATGGCAATGATGAAAAAGTGAGAAAAGATCGGAGTATATAATTCCGATGGATCTATCAAAGTGATATCAATGCCAAACAATCTTATTGTTTCTTTTACGAGATAGAGGAAATAAATCGTAAATCCGAGGTTGTGAAAAAAATATTCTCTCTTCTTGTAAAACCTAATCAGATAAATTAAAAAGAATATAATACCAAGTCCCAATAAAGGAGTTCCGATCAACTGAAAGATATATTTGAGGGTTGAATTTGAATACAATTGGGGTGTCAACAGTAATATCAATATCCTGATCATCAGAAATATGATAAAGCTTTTGAAAACCAACAATGCTTTTGAACCGATGTATGATCGATAGAAAGTAATGAAGTAGTAAATAAAAAATCCAATGGACAGCGTGGATAGCGTCGTTCTTGAAATATGTTGAAGCATCAAATCATGGGGCCACAGCAATTGAAACCAGATTCCATTGTTGTTGTAAAGCCAAAAAGTTGAAATTAAAATGAAGGCAGCAAAAACGAAATTGTGCTTCTCTTTTTTCATGGTGCCCAACAGCATGAATGCAACAGTGAAAATCATCGAAAAGGCAAATACACCGCCATAGAGAAGCAGCTCCCATCCTTTCACCACATCCAATTCCCGTTGATCATAGAGTTGCAGATTGTACGCAAGACTTTCTCCTGATTTGTCCATCACCAGTAGAAGTGAGTCGGATATCTGAGCATTTTTTTCGATATGAAAAATATAATCCCAAAAATGTACTGGTCTTGAATCAAATGGGAGGTGATCGCCCGTTTTAAATAAGGTATCCTTCTTTAGATAATCAATAAGATAAATATAATTGATGTTCGCATTGTTGATTTTTAAAAAATGCTTGTTCTGATTCGGACCTTTATTATCCAGAATCAAACCAACAACAACTGGGCCTTGTGTAAATCCGTGGTTTTGGTAATAACCGCCGGATGCAATCTTATCCAGTGATAGCCAGGGGATTGAATCCTGGGCAGACAAAGCACCTGCCCAAAGCATATATACTATGATAAATAAACAACTCTTGCGCACAATCAAATATACAACCTTCAGCAAAGAATTGCTATTCGTATAAAGTCTACTAAAAAAGTATAGTAATAGAATTCGTTATCTTTGCTGTTCAATTAGTCACATGAAATATTTTTTAAATATTATTTGCTTCATTTCTTTTTTACAAATATCAGTTGGACAAACATCAGAGAAGAATTTAAAAGCAGATATAGCCGATTGGGATGTAAAACGAATTGAAAGTTTAAAGGGGGCAAATGGATGGGTTAATTTGGCAGGATTATTTTGGCTTGCTCCAGGTGAAAATAAATTTGGTGCAGCTGCCGACAATGAAATTGTGTTTAATGATTCACGTTTCCCTGCACATTTAGGAAGCTTTGTGCTTACCGATAAGGAAGTGATTTGGAAGACTGCTGCGGGGAATGAAGTGTATAACAAACAGCAAAAGGTTGATCAGGTTTCTATTTTTGATATAAGCAAACAGGAAAGTGTTCAATTATCTTATGCAACTTTCAGGTGGATCATTATTAAACGGGAAGATAAGATTGGGGTAAGGTTCAGGGATTTGGATCATCCAAACCTGAAGACATTCCAGCACATTGAACGATACAAGCCATCAACCAAATGGAAGTTCGATGCAACGCTTGAACCCAGTTTATATGCAAGTGTTAGCATTACGAATGTATTGGGACAAACCTATCAAATGCCATCTCCGGGTAAAATTGTTTTTGAACTTGATGGTAAAAAATACAAATTGGATGCAGTAGACGAAGGGGGCGATGAGTTGTTTATTTTATTTGGAGATGAAACCAATGCAGCGCATACGTATGAATCTGGACGATTTATGTATATACCAAAGCCTGATATAAATGGTCGTACAGTGCTTGATTTCAATAAAGCATTCAATCCTCCATGTGCATTTTCAACTTTTGCAACTTGTCCTCTGCCACCGAAACAAAATGTATTACCGTTTGCTGTAACTGCTGGTGAGAAAAGGGTTCATCTGAAATAAGTTCTGCAGTAATTTGGTTATATTGAAATCAAATTGCTGCATATGAATTTTCTCGGTCCAATTGATTGGCTCTTCGTAGTTGCCTATCTGCTTGTCATTGCGCTTGTTTCTGTTTGGAGTATCCGCAAGAGCAAGGAAACCACCTCAGATTATTTTCTTGCAAACAGAAATCTGGGTTGGTTTGTCATTGGTGCTTCCATTCTTGCCTCCAATGTTGGGTCGGAGCATATTGTAGGACTGGCAGGTTCTGCAGCAAAATCAGGCACAGTACTCGGGCACTATGAATTGCATTCTTATATTGTATTGATACTTGGATGGGTATTTGTTCCTTTCTATATACGCAGCTCTGTGTATACCATGCCAGAATTTTTAGAAAGAAGATTCAATCCCCAATCCAGAAGATTGCTGACCATCATACAATTGATCAGCTATGTTATTGCAAAAGCATCTGTAACCATTTTTGCAGGTGCATTGGTCTTCAATCAATTTATGGGTGTAGATTTTTGGACCGGTGCTATCATTTTGGTGGTAGTTACTGGTGTGTATACAGTATTGGGAGGATTACATGCAGTGATGTATACAGAAGCGATTCAGGCAATTGTATTGCTGCTTGGGTCTTTGGTCTTGATGATCTTCGGATTGAATGAAGTAGGTGGATGGAACAGTTTGATGCAGGCAGTTCCCAAAGAAAAACTGAATATGTTTCTTCCATTGAGTGATCCGGAATTTCCGTGGTTGGGAATTTTATTTGCCTCTCCCATTGTTGGTGTATGGTATTGGTGTACAGATCAACACATCGTTCAACGATGTTTGGCAGCAAAGAATGAAAAAGAAGCAAGAAGGGGAACCATCTTCGCAGCATTTTTAAAATTGATGCCCTTCTTTATTTTTTTAATTCCTGGTTTAATTGCATATGCATTGCATCAACAGGGTAAAATTCAACTGGATGATACCAACGCAGCATTTCCTGTAATGGTAAAGTCGATCATGCCCATTGGATTACGCGGAGTGTTGGCAGGTGGTTTGCTGGCAGCTTTGATGAGTTCGTTGGCTTCGGTTTACAATGCATGTTCAACTTTATACACCATTGATATATATAAAAAATCTCATCCTGATGCATCTGAAAAAGAATTGGTGAAAGTGGGAAGAATTGCAACGGGTATTATTGTATTGATGGGGATGGCATGGATTCCTTTGATGGGAAGGGTGAGTGACGGATTGTATAATTATCTCCAAAGTGTTCAATCATACATGGCACCTCCGATTTCTGCTGTGTTTTTGTTTGGAGTATTTTTCAAAAGACTCAATGCACAAGGCGCATACAGTTCGATGGTGATTGGATTTGTTGTAGGGATGTCGAAACTTGCATTGCAGTTGATGCAGGATCAACTTACTCCGGGTAGTTTGGTTCATCAATTTGCAACCATGAACTTTTTATACTTCTGTATTTATCTATTCATTTTCAGCATAGTGATTTTTGTAGTCGTCAGTTTAATGACACCAGCACCCGCGGATGAAAAAGTAAGAGGACTTACCTTTTCAACCACAGTTGCTGAAGACAAGGCTAGCAGCAGGGCAAGTTGGAATTCAACTGATGTAGTACTTTCATTGATCGTTATTGCCATCATCATTGGCATCATGATGTACTTCTCTCCTCTTGGAGTAGCAGCTTAATTTATTTTTGGAACAGGCGGTGGTCCATCTGGTAACATCGCCTTCCAAACTTCATTGCCTTTTTTCTTTTCAAACTCTGCACGAATTTCTTTTCGCAGTGATTCGTTTTCAAACAAGTCGACCATGGTTGTACCAAGCGACTTTGCGGCAAACAACATCCCTTTGTGTCCGATGCTCATGCCGCCGCATGCTACCACTACCCATGAATGCCATGGTGATTTATACGGCGCAGTTGTTGCATTTAATGTTATTTCCGGAACGATATAACTCACATCACCCACATCAGTAGATCCGCCAGGTGGGTCTTCTCTTTTAGTTTCCAATGGTTTAACGCTTCCATCAATTCCCAGCACTTCGTTTCCGTATTCTTTCATGATCTTATCAGCAAATGCTTTCTCTTGTTCAGTGTAAACAATGGGTCCAACCAATTGCATGTTTTTATGCAATGTTTTTGCTCCGGTTTCATTCACCAATAATTCGTACAAGCCATTTTCCATTTGAAATTCAACCTGAGTTCTTGTCATCTGTGCTGCGCCTTTTGCAACTTCCTTCATTCTTTCTTCAACTTCTGCTACCCCGCTTCTTTTTGAATCTCTGATCCACAACCATACACTTGCAACATCAGGAATTACGTTTGGAACATTTCCTGCTTGCTTGTATACATAATGTATTCTTACACTTGGTTTCACATGTTCACGCATGAAGTTCATTCCAATATTAAAAAGTTCTGCGGCGTCCAATGCACTCTTTCCATTCCACGGGTCTGCAGCAGCATGGGCGCTTTTCCCTTTGAATAAAACAGTATAACTCACAATGGCCTGAGAGCTTTGCATGTTTGCTTTGTTCTCATAGTCAGGATGCCAATCCAAACAAACATCCAAATCATTGAATACACCTGCTCTTGCCATATAAACTTTTCCTGCCAGGTCTTCTTCAGCAGGCGTTCCATAAAAACGAACTGTTCCTTTCAGCTTTCCGGCAGCAATCAAATCTTTGATGGCCACTGCTGCACCCAGGCTAGCTGTTCCAAACATATTGTGTCCACAGCCATGTCCAGCAGCATCTGCTTTCAATGCTTCCTTGTAAGGGATTGCTTTTTGTGAGAGTCCGGGCAATGCATCAAATTCCCCGAGTATACCAATGATTGGTTTTCCTGACCCATACTCTGCAATGAATGCAGTTGGAATCTCAGCAACATTGCGTGTTACCTTGAATCCTTTCTGCTCAGCATAATCTGAAAGTACTTTTGCAGACTGATTTTCTTTCATTGCAATTTCAGCTGCCGCCCATACTTTGTCGCTGATGCTGATCAAATCTTTTTCCTGTTGTGCGATGGAATTCAACACAGTTTGTTTGTTGGCAGGGATGGATTTATTTTCCTGTGCTTGGCTAAATCCAATTGTTAACAGCAACAGAAGTGTAACAGTGTATTTCATTTTATTAGTTTTTTGCTTTTAGAAAAGAAGACAATGATTCGATGTGATCTGTATTGATGAAATCTGCTTTTGTTTCCATCAATAATTTCCATGCTGCCTCTGTATCTGGGGTTGCCCAAAAGCGGAAAGGTTTTTTCATTTGATGTGATGTTTCAACAGCCTGCACCATGTTATTTTTTTCTTCCTCTTTGATCTTGCCCTCTCCTTTCCACAAGGAGAATTTATAAAATGCTTCGCTGATCAATGCTACTTTTTTCAATGATGCTTTATTATATATTTCTGCTGGTCTACCATCAAAATAAATAAATGAGGGGTAGTCTGTATAATGGTCTGGCTGTGGACGGTTGCCACTTACGGCAATGATAATTTTTTTGTTCTTTATAATTGATGGATACGCTTCAAGTAGTTTTACAAGTGCATCAAGGGTTGATATGGCTTCTGTTTTGATATCGATGAGCAATTGCATTTTTTGATGATCAGGATAAATACTTCTTCCTGATGCAAGCAAATTATTGATAGGATCTAAATACAGTGCTGCAAGGGTTCTTGACGGTTTGATGTCTTTTGCATCGTGTGCCACATAAATGTTTCCATCTTTTAACCAGATGTCTGCTTCAATCGATCCGAAGCGATGTTGGTATGCAAGATGAAAGGGATTCGCCTGCTCATAATCATTGTGAGAATGGGCATCAGCACTTGTATATGTTTTTTGTGCATGAACTGAAATGAAAGAAATACAAAAAACAAGTACAAGAATATTTTTCATACTTATCTCTTTAATGAACTGGTATCTACGCGTGTAGGTGTTTCTGTACCTGCAACAATTCCTCTGGAGCTCAATGCAATTGCTTTGATGATTTCATTCATGTTCTTCAAATCGATGGTACTGATTTCATCACTCGCTTTGTGGTAGTTAGGTTCGCTGTCCATTTTTGATGTTGAAATGGTATGCGCAGGAACACCCAATCTTGCAAGTGTTGCATTGTCTGAGCGGTAAAAAAGTTGCTGATCAGGATATGGATCTGCATGAAATTCAAAACCCGTACCCGTTAAATTCTTTTGAAGCATCTCGCCCATATTTGTTTTTTCAAATCCTGTTATGTAGGCTGAATTTTTTCCCCACTTGCTTTCTGTTCCAATCATTTCAATATTAAACATGGCAACAACCTGTGCTGGATCAAATTGTTTGGAGAAATACGTTGCACCAAATCCACCCATTTCTTCTGCATTGAAAGCTGCGAAGACAAGTGTTCTTTCGTTGTTGTTTAATTTCTTGAAATATTTTGCCAACATGATCATGGCCGTAGTGCCCGCTGCATCATCGTTTGCGCCGTTGAAGATGCTGTCGTTGTTTTGCATATTGCGTGTGCTGATGCCAATATGATCAAAGTGTCCGGAGAAGATTACGTATTCATTCGGTTTTGACTTTCCGGGAATAACTCCTACAACATTGGAGAGCTTTACCTGTTCGCCCTGTTGGGTAAGATCGAATGTAAACATGCTGCGGTTGTTTGCATTTGTTTTCTTCACCATTGGAAAAGTTTGAAGATAGCTATCCCCACCTTTCCACTTTTGGAGTCCGATTTTTTCAAACTCACTTGCAATGAAGGCAGCAGCTTTCTCATTGCCTGCAGAAAATGCTCTTCTTCCCAGCATATCATCTGCGGAAAGAATCGTTTCAATTCTTTTGGTTTCTTTGAGCTTGATGATGTTTAGGCTTTTTTGTGCATAAGTGTTTACGCTTATGAGAATGAGTGTGATTAGGAAGTAGTGTTTCATTTTTATTGTTGTAGTTGTTGTAATCGTTGTAATTGTTTTAGTAGTTGTAAGTTGTAGATTATAAGTTGTAAGTTAACAACAGTTGAAGTTAACAACAACTATAACAATTACAACGATTATAACAATTACAACTTAAAACTTATAACTTACAACTGTCAACAGTTAACTGTTAACTGTCAACCGTCAACAGCCGTTCCTTTAATCACCCCCCTACAATTCTTCGCACCGCAATTGCATTGAAAAGGCTCCATGGTTTTGTCTAAAAAATATGCATAGTCGAGCGTAAGTTCTTCATCCTGTTGAATCTCTCTCACAGCAACCATGTTTAGTCCTTCCATTGCACAGTTGGCATCGCAGCTATGGTTTTGAGGCGACCATTCATGTGGTTCTTCATCCCAAATCGCATATTTATCGCCTCCCAATGGGTAAGCATATTGGCGGAACTTAAGTTGTTCTGTTTCATTCCAGTTCTTATCCACCCAAGCTTTGGAAACAATTCTGGTTGGACGTTCTTCACCTTTGTACAAGCGTTCACCTTGTTTGATGAGGCGCTTTGCATAGATACCATAACCTGCGATCGAATTACCTCTGGTTTCATATGCTTTTTGTTTGCGCTGGTGTCTGGCAATTCCTTCTTCAATAATATGTTTTAAAAATCCTGCCTGACCAATGCCATCAAATTTCAGAATATAATCTGCAGAGCCTTCATATCCATCTGCATAGAAAACAGAGCAAGTGAAATTGATTTCAAGAAAATAAATCTTTCCATTTTTATCTACCCTGAAATCCATTCTTGCATATCCTTTTCCGCCGAAGCCTTTAAAAATTTTTTCTGCTGCAGCTCTTAATTCTTTTTCGAGTGCTGGATCATTACAGGGAACATTTGCTCCAGGATGCAATTCAGATGTTTTGAGTGCATAGGTTTTGAATGCAAAGCCTTCTGGGAAAATATATTCAACCGGTTTGAATGATGTACATGTTTTGCCGTCTGCATTCGCTGCAACGAGCACTGTGAATTCTCTTCCATCAATATATTCTTCAGCCAACAAGACTGGAAATTCTTCAATGATGGATGAAACTTTTTCAATCAACGCATTTCCATCTTTCACCAAAGAACCGCTGTCAATACCCAGGCTGTCGCCTGCTTTCGCTGGTTTTACGAACAATGGGTAGCTAGCTGTTGATGCAATTTTTTTTGCATCGTTGACAGATCTGATTTCGTGGTATTGAGGTGAAATGACACCTTCGCAATAAGCGAGGTACTTCATTACTGTTTTAGGAGGATCGTATAATGTTACCGTCGGACCCGTATATGGAAGTTCAAGCAGATCAAGTGTTTGAATGACATCAATCGATGGCACTTCCCACTCAAGATATCCTTCACAGAGGTTAACAAAGATGTCGAAGTTTTTTTTGGAGCACTCCAACAGCTGTTTGTAGGTAGTAAGTTTATTCAGGGAAACATATTCAAAACTCGCCTCTGGCATGAGATGGGATAACTGCCGAGGGGGATCGTAATACTGATAATCTACTGAAGAGGTTGAATAATCAGGATGTAAAACACAAACCTTTAATCCCATTTTATTTTTTTTCTGGTGAATGCATCTTGCAACACCTCAAGAATCATTTCTTTGAAACTTGTATTGTTTGCTTTTAATATGGCCCCGATGGAAGTATAGTCTTCATCTTCACTTAATCCACATTGCGCGTTCACTTCCAATACATATAATTTTCCTGTGAGGTCATCCATTCTGATATCCACTCTTGTATATCCGGTTCCTTTCACTGATTTATATGCGTCGAAGCTGATTTTTTTGATTTGATCTGCCAAAGATTTTTCTACGGATGTGTATTCGTAAAAATTTTCATTGGAAGGCATGGGTGTTTCATCTTCATAGATTTCCCACAAACGATCGAAGGAAAGGAATTTTTCTTTTTCTGGTAATGAAGGATGAAATACTCTTTCAACAGGATCATATACTTTACATGTTGATGGATATTTACTTGAACCGGTGATCATGGTAGTGAACTCTCTTCCTTTGATAAATTCTTCTGCTATGATGCCATCAATGGAAAGATCCCATCCGCGGTATCCATCAAACATTTTTTTCAATTGCTTTTTCATGGCAGTCTTGTTGCTCACAACATTCTTAACACCCACGCCCATGCTGCCACCAGATACTGCAGGTTTCAAAATCACTGTTCTACCAACCGTTTCAAACATATCATCTACTGTATCATTTGCAGATTGAATCATTTTCCATTTTGCAGTAGGCACTTTGTATTTATCAAATGCCTTTTTCATTGGTATTTTGGAAGTAGTGATATTATAAAAATATTCTTCCGAACCAGTGTAAATTAAATTCAATGCTTCCAGTTTTTTCAACACCGAAATTCCCGGAGTTCCATTCACTTCATCACCATCACAAAGATTGAGGAACACAGGAGTGCGTTTTGATTTTTTATCTGCAACAATTGATTCAATGATAGATGCAAAATTATTCATGGTGACTGGCTGCCACTTCCAATGTGCATTCAACTCACCAAAAATTTTTGTGTACTCTTCTATGCTTTGGGTGAAGTCGTAATAATAATTGATGTTGTTGTCTTCTGTTTCCAAATATGGAGCGAGAACAAAGATGTTGATTTTGTCGAAACGGATTTTCTGAGAAGGATGAGGGACGAGGGACAGGGGACGAGACTGAATCCTTGATCGACTGTTTACACTGATATTGGGCACAGGCTGTTGCACAGCATATGCATTGGCAGAATTAATGGGCATTCATAAAATTATATACATATTTATAATTATGAAATATTTATTCCATAATTATTTCATGTTTACCATTTAGGTATGAAGCGCCCAACCTTTTGTTGATAGTCTTTGTATTTGGTATATTTATTGGAAGAGATCTCTTCTGAAAAGTCTGAACTGCCTTTGAACAGGATGACCAATAAGATAGCTCCTGCAATGGTCCAATTGATCCATTCACCTGTTGCATGAGCACCCAGCAGATAAAATACAATCCAAATAGATTGTTCAGCAGCATAATTAGGATGTCTCACTTTAGACCATAATCCAGTTGAAACAAAGCCATGTGCATATTCGCCCAAGTCCTCTCCAGCCTTGATTCTACGGTATTTTTCAGTTTGAAAATCATATTGTTGTTGATCGGCAGTGTATTCAATATATATCAACACGAGTATGATTCCGGCAAGTGCATAATCAACCATATTTAAAGGAATCGCTGTTTCAGTGAGCGAGGTGAGAATGGGAAGGGTAAACAAAAAGATCAGGGTGTTTTGATAGAAACAAATGAATAAAAGATTGAAGATCATCCAAACGATGGGATTTTTGAATCCAGGCTTTTGGCGAAGGATTTCCCAACGGTAATCTTCTTCTCCTTCCCAAAACTTCCATTGATAAGCACCTCTTCTGGCAAAATTGTACGTAAGTCGAATGCCCCAAGCGGTTGCTAGCACAGACATCAATATCATTCTGTCGTTCCATCCGCCTTTATAGGTCATGTACCAAGTATAAATGATGGGAACGATGCTCCAGAGTTTATCGACTTGAGAATTATTCCCTGTTAGTTGTCCTACAATAAATGTATATGTAATAACACCCAAAACAATGTAAGCGCATTCAATCAGGATGTTGATTTGGTTTTCGTTTGGTGGTGTGCCTAGAAAGTAAGCAGCAACAGGAAGCAATACTACTGTTGCGAGGAGAAAATTCACTGTTCTTTTCATAACGTTGAGTTTTGTTGACAGTTGACTGTTAACTGTCAACCGTTAACTGTCAACTGTTCAAGGTTAGAAAGTTATGAAAAAGTTTAATAAATAAAGTATACCAAAGACGAGCAGGGTGCTGCATGCGAGTATCATGGGGATTCTTCTAAAACCAGGCAGTACAAGCTTTTCGCGGATGTATATGTATAGAAAACCACCTGTTAACACGGTTACAAAAAGCCAAACAACAAAGAGTGTAAAATCTAGTAATATTTCATAGGTGCCTGTAATTACAAGCATCGTTTGAAAAATGAAAATGATCCAGAATGCTGCTACTGGAATTTGTTTTTTGTTTTTGTATTTAAACAAGGCCGGAAGCATTTTTTGTTCTGCAGTGCTTTGCATTAAACGTGAAGATGAAATTAAAAATGCATTTACACTGCTCGTGGTTGATATCAAAATCAGCACGGTTACCAGTGCAGGCGCCCATCCTCCCATAACTTTTTCTAACGCAGTAACTGCAACCATGTTTGAGTTGGCGATTTCATGTGGTGTTAATACAAATTGGTAAGCAAAGGTGGTAAGGAGGTAAAGCGACATGCAGATGAGTAGACCGACTACAATTGATTTCCCAACTGTTTTTACTCCACCTTTTACTTCAGGAGTAAGGTGGCTCACCAGGTACCAACCGTCGAATGCATTGAGTGCACCGGTTGAAGCAGCGAAAAATGCACCTATTATTTTGATGGTATTCCAGTTGCCGATTTCATTCATTGAAAAATGTTGGATGCTGCCTTTGCCCGGCACCAACAGAAAAACTACAAGGAGGATAATGGAAAACACTTTTGTTCCAGTAAATAAAATTTGAAATCGATCTGCGATTTCCATGTTGAGTGTATTGATGATCGTCAATGTCAACAACAGAGCAATGGTAACGAGCTTCACGCCTATTGGATCCAATGGGAAAAAATAGCCAAGGTATTCTGCAAACACAAATCCAACAATTACTGTTCCGAAGGGGTTGATGATCCAATTGGATCCTAAATTAAAAAGGTATCCCACCCATTTAGGGAAAATCATATGATAATAATCCAATAAATCGCGTGCCTGTGGAAAGGCAGTCCCCATGCCTATTACAACCAATCCTCCAATAATTGAAACGATAGCAGCAACTATCCAAACTGCAAACAGCATCATCGGTGAAGGAAGGATTTTGATCATGAAAGAGGGAACCATGAAGATGCCACTGCCGATGATGCTACCAATGACGATGCCTAAGCAGCTGGTGAAGGAGAGTTGGTATGTACGAGCGGGTTGCAAGGAAGGGTTGTAGTTGTTGTAATTGTTGTAGTAGTTGTCATTGTTATCGTTGTTGTAAGTTGTAGGTTCTAAGTTGTACGTTGACAACAACTTGATAACAATGATAACTGTATTCCTTACAACTTACAACTAATAACTATTACAACAACTACAACTAGATATTTTTCTTCTTCAACTCCCCCACTGCATAATCAACTGCGCGGGCAGTGAGTGCCATGTAGGTGATGGAAGGATTTTGACAAGCAGAAGATGACATGCATGAACCATCGGTGATGAATACATTTTTTACATCATGCATTTGGTTCCACTTATTGAGTACAGAAGTTTTAGGATCGTTGCCCATTCTGGCTGTTCCCATTTCATGGATGCAAAATCCGGGTGCAGGCATGTTGTCGTAAGTCTTTACATTTTTTATTCCCGCAGCTTCCAACATTTCAGCACCACTGTTCATCATATCTTTTCTCATCTTGAGTTCATTTTCTTTGAACTCACAATCGATGTCCAATGTTGGCAATCCGTATTTATCTTTTTTGTCTTTGTTCAATGTTGCTTTGTTTTCATAGTAAGGAAGATGTTCCCCCCATGAACCCCAACCCATCGACCAGTTGCCTGGTTCGGTAACAGATTCTTTTAGTGCTACACCAATTTGATCAGACCATTGTCTGTTTCTTGAAGCGCCTCCTTGATAACCGAATCCTCTGAGATATCCTGCAGATGAGCCACCATCAAGGTTTCTGAAGCGCGGCACATAAATTCCATTCGGTCTTCTTCCGTACGTATACTTGTCTTGGAATCCATCAAAATCACCATATGCCCCAACACCATAATGATGGTCCATTAAATTATGTCCAACTTGTTCAGAACTATTTCCAAATCCATTTGGGAATGCATCAGATGTAGAGTTCAATAATATATGTGTTGTGCCAAGCGTTGATGCATTGAGAAAAATAATTTTTGCAAAGTATTCTTCTGTCTTCATTTTTTCGCTGTCGAGGATGCGAACACCTTTCGCGCGTTTTGAATCTTTATCATAGATCACTTCGATCACAATTGAATTGGGACGAAGTGTTAGGAAGCCTGTTGCGGCGGCTGCTGGGATGGTTGCTGAGTTGGAGCTGAAGTAGCCGCTGAATGGACATCCTTCATGGCATTTGTTTCTAAACTGACAAGGACCGCGGTTACCAACTTTAGCAGTATGGTTTGCAGATCTGCCGATGATGACAGCTCTGTTCATTTTATTTTTCAGATTGGTTGCTACCATTTGTTCAATGCAATTGAGTTGCATGGGTGGAAGAAATTCTCCATCGGGCAGTTGTGCAAGATTTTCTTTTGATCCGCTGATGCCGACAAATTTTTCTACATAGCTGTACCAGGGTGCAATGTCTTTATAACGGATTGGCCAATCGGTTCCAAAGCCGTCTTTTGCATTGGCTTCAAAATCCAGATCACTCCAGCGGTAGCATTGACGTCCCCACATGATGGACCTCCCTCCCACATGATAGCCTCGAATCCAGTCGAATGGCTTGATCTGGTTGTATGGATTTTCAACATCATTCACAAAAAATTTGCCTGAAACTTCGTTGTAGGCGTAGCATTTGCTCTGAATGGGGGAGTTTTCCCTGTCGGAATTGGCATTTTGGCCTCTGTGGGGGAGTTCCCAGGGGTCTTTTTCTGTATTTGTATAATCTTTAATATGTTCGACATTTCTTCCGCGCTCTAATAATAATGTATGGAGTCCTTTTTCGGTGAGTTCCTTGGCAGCCCAGCCTCCGGAGATGCCTGAACCGACTACAATAGCGTCGAAAGTGTTCATAATCAATGAGTTAATAGTTGTAAGTTATTGGTTGTAAGTTGTAAGCTTACTTGTTAAGTTAGGCAATAATTCAATTGTATTCAACTTACAACTTAGAACTTACAACCTAAAACCGTGCATTTAGGAGGAAAATATTACCCCTGTTTACAATAAGTTCATGAAAAACTAAACAACCTGTCGATATGAAATGTTAATTTTGCACCGAAAATCAAATAACAATAATATGAGAGCTAAAATTTTATCACTGTTTACGATTCTGACAGTGGTTGTTACGTTCACCTATGGGCAGGTAACAAGTTCAAGCATCACAGGTAGCGTAAGAGGCGATGACAACAAAGCATTGGAAGGTGCTACTGTCGTAGCAGTGCATCAACCCTCAGGAACAAGGTATACATCTGTATCTGGTAAGGGTGGTTTTTATACCATTCTGAACGTTCGTGTAGGTGGACCTTATTTAGTAACTGTAACATATGCAGGATTTAAAAAATACGAAGAGCAGGATGTATATGCTTCTCTTGGTAATGCTGCAAACGTTGATGTGGTAATGAAGAGCGATGCAGTTCAACTGCAAGGAGTAGTGATCAAGGGTGCACAGAATCCTATCATGAACTCAAAAGCAAATGGTGCTTCTGTTACACTTGGTAAAAATGTGATTGGTGTAACTCCAACAATTGGAAGAACAGTAAATGATATCGTGAGATACAATGCGTATGGCAATGGTCGTTCATTCGCTGCACAGGATTCACGTTTCAACAACTTCACCATCGATGGATCTGTATTCAATAACGGATTTGGTTTGGGTAGTCAGGCACAGGCAGGTGGACGTACTGGTTCTACAGCGATTTCATTGGATGCCTTGGAAGAACTTCAGGTAAACATCACTCCTTATGATATCAAGCAATCAGGTTTCGTAGGTGCCAACCTCAACGCAGTAACACGTTCAGGTACCAACGATGTTGCTGGATCTGCATATCGTTTTTGGAGCAACAGAGATTTGGCTGGTAGCAAAGCAAACAGCTCTGTAGCAAACGTTCCCAAGGTTCCTTTCTCTTCTGCAACCAACGGTTTCCGTGTAGGTGGTCCAATCATCAAGAACAAATTGTTCTACTTTATTAATGGTGAATTTGTGAAGAGTGAAAAACCAGCGTTGGATTGGGTTGCAAACAAAACAGGTGCAACTGGTAACGTTTCAAGAACAACTGAAGCTGATTTGTTGGATTTGAAAGCATTCATGAAAGAAAAGTTCAACTGGGATATGGGTGCGATCGATAATTTTAACAACGTATCATCATCCAATAAACTAATTGCTCGTATTGATTATAATATCAGCGATAAGCATAAATTGACTGTTCGTTATTCTCATCACAACTCACAGAGTGATGCGCTTATCAGCAACTCCAATTCTGGAAGTACTGCAGGTAATGGTAACAGAAATAATTTGGCTACTGCTCTTTCAGGACAGAACACAGGATATATCATCATGGATAACACACGTTCTGCAGTAGCGGAATTGACTTCAAGTTTGAAGAAGAATGTTTCCAATCAGTTTTTGGTAACCTTCAACAAACAAATTGAAGACAGGAAATACAGAACAGATATGTTCCCTACAGTTGATATTTTGAAAGACAATGTCACTTATACTACAATTGGTTTCGATCCATTTACTCCTGATAATAAGTTGAACTATCAAACATTCAATCTAACAAACAACACTACATTTATCAGAGGCAACCACAACATCACTGTTGGTGCATCGTTTGAAGCATTCAAATCAAACAACTTGTTCTTCTACGGATCAAACGGTGTTTGGGTATTCAACAGCATTGCAGATTTCAAGACTGCAGCAACTGCATACCTTGCCAATCCAAATTTGACAACATCTCCAGTAGCTATCAACCGTTTCAACTATCGTTACACATTGTTGCCTGACGGTAAGAAGCCATGGCAGACTTTCAAGAACGATATCCTTAGTGCATACATTCAAGATGAATATAAGGCAAGCAAAACTTTCCGTATGAACTACGGTATCCGTTTGGATTATCTTGCTATTCCTAATACTGCATCTGATTATTCAAATTCTTATGTGAAGGGACAGAATTTCTTCATGCCTGATGGAAATCCAATACAAATTGATATGGGTACCATGCCTAAATCAAGGTTGTATGTTTCTCCACGTTTCGGTTTCAACTGGGATGTGAAGGGCAACAGAAAAACCCAGATCCGTGGTGGATCAGGTTTGTTCCTTTCAAGAATGCCATATGTATTGCTCAGCAACCAGTTGGGTAACAATGGTGTGAACATTGGATTGATGAACGTAACCGGAACTGCTGCTGCAGCTTATCCATTTACGTTGAATCCAACCATCTACAAGCCAACTACAACTGATGTTACATTATTACGTGGTTATAACCTGAACTATGGTGAGCAAGATTTGAAGTTCCCGATGAACTGGAAAACCAACATTGCGATTGATCAAAAACTTGCAATCTTCGGTGGTGTATATGGAACATTGGAATTGATCTACAACAAGAACCTTTATGCGTTGCATTATATTGATGCAAACTTGAAGGGTCCGTCTGGTACATTTACCGCAGGTGGTGACAGACGTGATATCTTCCCTGCATTGGGATTGTCAGGTACTGCAGCGAACACTGCACGCTATCACAACCCTGGTATTGGTAACGCATATGTGTTGACCAATAACAATGTTGGACATTCATTCACATTCACTACCAAGTTGGAAAAACCAATCACAAGAAATTGGGGTGGAATGTTTGGATATACTTATGGAAGAGCGTATGATCTTTCTTCTGTAGGTAGTACAGTAAACGCAAATACTCCAAGTATTTATGGACAGAATTATTTGAGAGCAGGATATTCTGATAACGACTTGCGTCACCGTTTCGTTGGGTTTGTAAGCTACAAACTTAACTATGGCCAGAAGACAGGCGGTGGAACAACATTCTCTGTTGGTATGGTATCTGCCAGTGGTGGTAAGATTTCTTACACAACCAGCAATGACATGAATGGTGATGGACAATCTTTCAATGATTTGATTTTTGTTCCATCAACAACCATGACAACTTTGTTCCAAACCAGAACTGTGAGTGGAAAAACTTTCACTGCTGATCAACAGGCTGCCGCTTTTGAAACATATATTCAAAACCATCCTTATCTCTCAACACGCAGAGGTCAGTTTGCAGAAAGAAACGGTGGACAGTATCCATGGTTGACACGTTTTGATTTCAGTGCTGAGCAAGATTTCTTTGTGAAGTCTGGCAAGTCTGGCAAAGCAAATACCATTCGTTTGAGGGTTGATATCATCAATGCAGGAAACCTAGTTAACAACTACTTCGGCGTTGGTTATGTGTCTACAACAAACTCTCCATTGTCATATTTCGGACGTACTGCAAATGGTCAGCCTATTTATCAGTTGGCAACTCAAGTTGCACCTGATGGATCAACCATTTTGTTGAAAGATGCATTCCTGAAGTCAAAGACTTTGGATGATGTATATCAGATTCAGTTTGGAATCCGTTATATCTTCAATAACTAATCAAGTTTACTTTTTATATGAAGGCCACGATTCAATCGTGGCCTTTTTTATTTGTATTAAATTAAGTATCTTACTAGTATCCAATCTCCTGATGAGCTGTTAGTTTATTTTTAAAACAAGTATCATGATTACAGATCAGGTTGTTTTCAGGGGGAATCAATGGGAAGGTTTTGACAATTTAAAGCTACAGGCCTCCGAATATCAATTGTTGTTGGTTTTTGCACAAAAGTCATTGTTAGCAGATCCAGCAATTTTTAAAAAGCTCAAAGAACATTTTAATGCAGCACAGATTGTTTCTGCCTCTACCGCAGGAGAGATCATTGGGGATGAGTCTATCGAAGATGCAGTATTGGCTATAGCAATTAAGATGGAGCAAACACCTTTCAAGATTGTGCATCAAAATATTGAACAACATGCAAATTCATATGACTTAGGACTTTCACTTGCGAAAGCTTTGAAGAAGGATGGCTTATCATATGTGATGATTCTTTCTGATGGGCATATTGTGAATGGATCTGATTTGTTGGATGGTATCAAGTCTCATTTGGGCGAACAATTGCCTATGAGTGGGGGAATGGCCGGAGATGGGAATTTATTTTCAAGTACGTTGGTAGGTTTTGGAGAAGACATTAAAAACGGACATGTTGTATTAATTGGATTTTATGGAGATGCATTGCATGTCTGTATAGATGTGCAGAGAGGGTTTAACTATTTTGGTCCGGAGCGTGTTGTCACCAAATCAAATAAAAATATTTTATACGACATCGATGGAACCAAGGCATTGGATTTGTATAAAAAATATTTAGGTGAATATGTTGATGAGTTGCCAGGATCTGCTTTGTTGTTTCCAGTTGCCATATTAAACGACAATGATGAACCATTGGTTAGAACTATATTGTCTATTAATGAAGAAGACGGTTCAATGGTTTTTGCAGGCAATATGCCTGAAGGTGTGACCATCCGTTTCATGAGGTCCAACCTTGATCAGTTGATCAATAGAGCTGAGGAGGCCAGTAAGAGAGTAACGGATTGTGTGGATGATCCAGATTTATTACTGGTGATGAATTGTGTAGGCAGAAAGATCATTTTGGGACAAAGAAGAGGTGAAGAGATTGAAGCTTTGTCAAAATCACTGAAAGGGAATACCATTCTAGCAGGATTTTATACTTATGGTGAATTTTCTAGTTGGGAAAAGCCGGAAAAAACCTGTGATTTGCATAATCAAACTGTAGTGGTTACAGCTATAAAAGAGTATAAACGTGTTCCATCCACTGATTAATAAATTATTGTTCGAAAAGGGCAAGCAAGTTGAGAAGCTTTCTCCTGAGATGAAAGCTGTAATGGAAAAAATAAGTTCTCAGCTTGATGATAATGAAAAACAGTTAAAATTTTTAGAACATACTTCCTATGTAGTGGAAGATGAATATGAAAACCTGTATCAGCAATTAAAAGAGACCAACAACAGGTTGAATAATTTTTTAGAGCAGGGGGATATTATTTATTATATCTCTTATCAGCACAAAAAATCAAAGAACTATTTTACTTCCAACTGGAATCAGTTGTTTGGATTTGATCCGTTGCGGGAAAAAGATCCGATAGGCAAGCGACGTTCTATGGTGGTACCTGCCATGCAAGGATATTTTGACAGGCAGTTGTTGTTTTTAGAGAAGACCGGAACGGTGAACATGAAATATCAGATCCAACATCCCACCACGCATGAAAAATTTTGGTTGGAAGAGGAGATCAGAAAAAGAAATGATACTTTATTGAAAGACGAATACATTGTCGGGAAGATTACCAATGTAACCAATAGAGAATTATACGAAGAGGTTATCAAAGAAACAGAGTCTAGGTTCAAGAATATTACGGATGCGATGCCTGTGATGGTATGGGTTTCCGATCATAACAATCATGTCATTTATTCAAACAATGCCACGAAGGAGTTTTATGGAATAGGATTGGAAGGAATTGAAAGTCCACAAGAATTTGAGAAATTCATTCACCCCGATTACCATCATCTTGCGTCAACAGAATGGGAGAAGCGATTGGCAGCGCATCAACCATTGGATTTTGAATTCAGGGTAAAAAACAAACATGGGGAGTACCGTTATTTAAGACAAGTGGCATACCCTCGGCATTTAGAGAATGGCCAATTTCTCGGTTTTGTGGGCGCCTCGTTTGATTTGACAAACGAGTTCGAGTATAAAATTGAGTTGGAGGATGACAAGAAGAAGCAGGAGTTGGTGATGAACTCTTCCCTGGATGCGATCATATGTATGGATTTGGAGGGAAGAATTTCATTGTGGAATCCGCAGGCAGAAAAAATATTTCAGTGGAAGGACCATGAGGTAATGGGAAAAAAGATGAGTGATGTGATCATTCCTGAAAAATACCGTCAGATACATGAACAGGGGTTGAAGCATTATTTGAACACGGGGGAGTATAAGGTATTGAATAAAGTAATTCAGATTGGTGGTTTGAGAAAAGATGGAGTGGAAGTGCCGCTGGAGTTGTCTATCATTCATGTAAAATCTGAGAAGGCAAATTTCTTTTGTTCGTATATAAGAGATATTACTGAACGCAAAAAAGCTTATGATGCATTGAGGTTTAGTGAACAGAAGTACAGAAGTTTGTTTGAGAACATGACGATGGGTGTGATGGAAGTTGACAATGAGGAGCGCATTGTATTTATGAACAAAGCACATGAGCAAATTGTGGGGTATACTTTTGAGGAGGTAAAAGGACGTATTGCTTCAGAAGTTTTTGTAAAAGATACTGGTCACAAAAAACAGATGGATGAAATCACTGAAATGCGTAAGCAAGGTAGAGAGTCGGTGTATGAAATTTCACTGATGCGTAAAGATGGCACTGAGGCGTTGGTAATAATCAGTGGGGCGCCCACTTTTGATATTGATGGATCAGTGAAGGGATCTATTGGAATACATTGGGATGTAACGGAGATTCGTAAGACGCAGCAGGAGTTGTTGAATGAACGAATTACCAGGGAGCAGCAGTTGTTGGAAACGAAGTTGCAGGCCGAGGAGGAGCAGCGATCGCAGATCGGAAGGGATTTGCATGATGGAGTTGGTCAGATGTTGGCGTATATACAATTGTATATTGGTTTGTTGAAAACGAATCAACAGTTTGGTGAGAAGGAGATAACGCAATTGGAGAAAACGGTTGACAACACCATTCAGCAGGTTAGAACATTGTCGAGAACTTTGGCACCTCCATCGATTCGAGATTTAGGGTTGCGTGAAGCAATTATTGAATTGGTGGAGAGTTATTCGATTTTACAGCGTCCGAAGTTTCATTTAAAAATTTATTCAGGAAAGCACAACCAACTGTTGAAGTTGGAGCAAAAAATCATGATTTACCGTGTGTTGCAGGAGTTGATCAGCAATACTTTTAAGTATGCGGATGCAAACAATGTGCGGATCAAATTTAGTTTTGAGCGAAGTGGTAAGGAGTTGATGTTTGAATATGAGGATGATGGAAAGGGGTTTGATATTTCACATGTACGCAAGGGAGTTGGTTTAGAGAGTATACGTTCGCGGGTGGAGTATTACAAGGGAACGGTTAAGTATGATACAGCGCCTGGCAAGGGGATGATTGCGGTGATCATGTTGCCGGTGGGGGGGGTAAGGGGCTGAATATTTATGTTATGATCTTGAAAATTTCAACAAAGGTTTGTAGTTATTTTGATCGGCATCTCTGATTGATTTGATGTATGCTTCCCTAATTCTTTGATTGCTTTCTTTTAGATCAATTCCCCAAGTGAAAACTTGTTGTTTAAAAATATTTTCTATTATAATATCTGCCATTAATCTGCTATGTCTTCCATTTCCATTTGGGAAGCAATGTATGCTTACTAACTTATGTTTAAATCTAATTGCGATTTCCTCTGGTTCAAATATTTTATGATTAATCCAGTATAAAACATCATCACACAATATTTTTAGCGCAACATTGATTTCTTTGTGATGAATTCCGATATTTTTATCTGTGGTCCTAAATTTTCCAGCCCAACTCCAAACATTGTAGAACATTCGTTCGTGAAGTTTACAAATAAATTTTTGAGAAAGAATATTATTTGCTGAGAGGGATTTTCTTACTAACCAAAGCATTGCTTCTTCAATATTTTGTTGTTCGAATTCGTTCAGTTCTTTTTTAGAGCTTATGAATGTTAATTTTAATCCCTCTCTTTCTTCTTCGCTCAATGGAGTTTGGCTGTTTTCAACATCTTCATTCAGTTCCATAATGTTTTCGGCATTTCTTCTTTTATGGTTGCAATTCTTTCTTCAATAGCTTTTTTAATTCGTTTGGGATCATTTTGTTGATTTTCCAGTTTCATGGATTGTTCCGTTCTTAAAACGATCTGCTGAGCAAGCTCTTTTGCTTTTCGATTGATAAGTTCATTGAGTGAACCATCTTTTGGAACAAATCCGTAAACAAAATGCATATCCATGGCATGGGCAACATCTTTTAATGTTTTAATTGAAACGGTATCTTTGATCTCTCTTTGTTCAATTTCTTGGATACTTTGTTTTGTGATCGATAATTTGTTGGCAAGTTGTTGTAGAGACATTCCTAATGCTGTTCGCAGGGACTTGATCCACCCAGACGCCGGCCTGTTGTTTGTTATGGCAGGTCTAAAGGTTTTCATTTTACTCTCTAATTGATCTATCTGAAGTGAATGTTTCTTCATAATGTCAGGTTAAAGCATGATTAATATTTTCAAAAGTAAGCTTTAAGCCTGACAAAATATAACAATTTGATTCAAAAAGTAAGCGTCTCTTTATTTATCAAAGTAATTGGATCTTAATGAAAACAGTAGTGTTTAATCATCAACTTGACATGTGTTTTTGACATTTGTGGTGGAAATCTTACATTTGCAGTCCCTCTTTTGAATAGCAGCTCTGGAAGGTGCGGTAGCTCAGTTGGTAGAGCAAAGGACTGAAAATCCTTGTGTCGGCGGTTCGATCCCGCCCCACACCACGAAAAAGAACACCAAACCCTTGTAGGTCAATCACTTACAAGGGTTTTTTATTTAGGGTGCACAGAAAGGTGCACAGTTTTTCAGATTTTCCCTCCAGTTTCTTGATTTGACTTATCCGTGTTATAAGATAAGTAAGGGGGGGGGAGAAAGTAAAGGGTTAAAAAATAATTTTATTTGTATCTAACTTGATTGTTTTTTAATATCAATGCTTGGATATTTCTGGAGTTATTAAAAATAGTGTCTTTTGAATCTATAAAATTTCCTAAAATAATATCTTGGTCACCATCACCTTCCATGTCGGCAGCTTCCATCACCAACCATCTTGCATGAGGAATCTCTACATCCCATGCTTTAAATTTTAAATCTCCTTTGTTTTCAAAATAGATGAACGTATTTTGATCACTAGCGTCTGCGAAGTATGCAATGGTTGCCATATCGTTATCTCCATCTCCATCAAAATCTTTTGAAATGGTTTTTGTTGCTCCATACATAGGGTAGAACCAAGATTCTTTGTAATTAAAATTTTGTTGATTCAAATAAATTCGAACTCCATGATAATTTTTTCTACATATGGAATAATCTGCATTGTCCCCATTTGATAGGATAAAATCTTCCAACCCATCCTTATTGATATCCGCTAATTCCAAATAACTTGAACCAAATACTGGAGGGAAAGTTAATAAAACCTTTTCCTGATATTGGTTATTCCCCTTGTTGATAAAAACAGATATTCTTTCACGTGCCTGTGCAAATAAAATTATCAAATCCTGTAATCCGTCTTTGTTGATATCACGAATATGAAAATTTCTTGCCCCAGGTTGATTTGATAAAATTAAACGTTGATTATTTTTCCCATTGGTAATTGAACTTGACCTGTTATATATCCAAACTCTGCAATAATCATGTCTTCACTTCCATCATTGTCCATATCTGTTTGCATAAATTGAACAGGGCGATGAAGAGAATCCACCAAGAGTTTTCCTTGTGTACCGTTTATGGCCATTGAATACAATCTACCATTTCGATCCTCGTTGGGTTGCATATTCCCAATACTCAAAAAAATAGGTTGATGCTGATTTAGCACATCTACCACAGGACTTGGAGAGCGAATCGAAAATATGTATTGACCTTTGATATTATATCTATCAAGCGTTCGTTGGTGATTCCCAATCCAAATTTCATTTTTTTTAGAAATAAATTTTGCAAAGGTTGTATTAGCTGTTTGATTTGGTAAGGTATAGATTTCAAAAAAATTAAATTGATCGTTTCCGGTCTTTGCAATTTCTTTTTTTTGGGGAGATGGAATTTTGCTTGGTGAATTTTCCTTATAATAATTGACAATTGCATCCCACTCTTCTTTTTTTATTGTAGGATTCTCTGGGTATGCTCCTAGCTGAATCAACTGATCATATAATTTAAACTGGTACTTTTTTAGCAATTCACTTCGATCTCCTATACCAAGTCTTAATCCCATTTCAGGTAGAACACCTTTTAACCAAATTTCTCGCGGTAATTGCGAAGGTTCTGGATAAGAATGGCAGTTGGTGCAATAAACTTGCGAAAGTGCTTTTCCATCTTTTTTCAGGCTTTTACAATTAATTCCTTGTGTAATGGCTACAATAATTATGATAGCGGTAGAGAAATAAAATGTTTTTAAGCCCTTGAGCATATTCTAAATTAATTATTTCTGCATTCATGGTCATTAAAACTTTAATCTAAGATCCTTGTAGGTCAATCACTTACAAGGGTTTTTATTTAGAGTTCACAGAAAGGTGCACAGATTTTGGGATTTCCCTTCAGTT